>Ga0306869_1000276_pt1 | contig 27223 bp, 24 predicted proteins | sample AntRauTorckE6833_FD_190421 | JGI IMG/M metagenome (GOLD analysis project Ga0306869, IMG submission 190421) | Saline lake microbial communities from Rauer Islands, Antarctica - Metagenome Torckler E6 #833 (v2) (version 2) | ecosystem: Environmental > Aquatic > Non-marine Saline and Alkaline >... | reverse complement strand
CTGCCTTGAAGTAAGTTTTTAGGATCTTTTAGTTGAGAGCCTGTATAAAAACCCAATTGAATATGGCCTGGTTCACAGTGGATGAAAACTTTATGCTTTTTATCTTCAGTCCAACATCCTTGACCCTACTTAACAATTTTTTCTAGTTCTGGAGCGACACCTTTGATGACCTTAGATACCTCGTTTATAAGTCTCTGGTTCTTTGGAGATTGATCTTTTTTCCAAGCTGAAAAGGAATGGTATTGTTTCATCTTTGACATGTAACTAAACTATATCAAAAGCTTATATAATTAGACACTTTGTCTTACCTTGCAATACCCTCGGCAGTCTCCTTGGGAGGACTCTTTCCTTATATGAACGGTAGATCTGACTCGGACTCGCCTCTCCTTTCAGTCGAGATGCACAAAAAATATGGTCGCTACGCTTCCTATTTTTTGGCACCTACGGTTCGAGCCCTGCTGGTGGTCGCAAAATAAAAAAACGCCCAAAGGCGTTTTTTTACTAATGCTCCCCCGGCAGGACTCGAACCTGCGACAAATCGATTAACAGTCGATTGCTCTACCAGCTGAGCTACAGGGGAATGTATACTCTTCATAGAGAACCCCAGTATAGTACCAAAATATAACCCCTTTTCGCAAGGCTCCAGACACACTGTTTGACACCCCTGATATAATAGAAGTATATGAAAAAAATATTAAACGTTGGACATTGCAATTCTGATGGACCAAAAATGAAGCAGTTATTCGAATCTTCTCTTGAAGACACGCAAGTTGTTGAGGCAAAGACTCACAATGATGCTCTAACGAAAATAAAAGAAGAGGGTCCTTGGGACATCATTCTCGTTAATAGAATCTTTGATGTCGATGGCTATGAAGGTCTTACTTTTATATCTGAGGTAAAAAAAGAAAATCCTGCACAAAAAATTCTTCTTATAAGCAACTTTAAAGAATCTCAGAAAGACGCAGAAGAAAAAGGCGCTCTCGAAGGTTTCGGAAAAAATGACCTTGATTCTGGACTAGCCGTAGACGTACTTACAGATCATCTTTCTGAAAAAAGAGATGTATCTACCTCTTAACTAAGACAAGCTGTACACTTACATCCAAACGGTTTAATGTATTCGTCGATGTATTCCTTGCCATAATCATACGCAAGCTCTTCTCCTGCTTCGATCTTTCTTTTTGCAAATACGTACACTCTCCCTTTCAATATTTCAATCTCGCAGTTTGGTTTGCAAGAATGATTAATATACCGAGCAATATTTTTGCGCGTCGTACCATCAATTACTCGGTTGTCACTTGTTTCAAACAAGTATTTTCCTCCCTTTTCGTCTGATTCTTTCCGAGTCATGATGGGACCCCAGTATTCAATGACAAAACCTTTTCTTTCTATAGGTTCATTTGTAAAAAGCCCGAGACCTGCCGAGGAGCGCTTCACCGAGAGCTTTCGTGTACTGTTTTGATATTTTTTAGGCAGAGACTGTTGCATGGATGTGTATTATAGAAAAAAATGACCATATAACAAGGAACCTGTCCCAAAAAGAAGGCTGTGCTACAATCATTGTTATGCGTAATATATATCTTATTGGCTCTATCGTAGCGGGCATCGTGCTTGTAGGAGGCGCTGGATATGCTTTGTATACTAACCAACAAACCATTCAGTCCCTCAGTAAAGAAATAGCAACGACCACCTCTTCCCTCTCCCAAACAGCAGACACGCTCGCCCAAACAGAACGAGAAAAAGACCTTCTCTATGAACAACTTGAAAGTGAGAGAGTTCGAAACGACGATCTTGAGGAACGAGTCGAGGATGCAGAAGATGCTCTTGGCATTATCGTCAAGCGACAAAGCATTGACGAAGAGTTACTACAAAAATATTCGAAAGTCTTTTTCCTCAATGAGCACTACCAACCAAGCGACCTTGACCGCATAGCTCAGAAGTGGGTAGCTGAAGGAAAAGAAGATGAATACATCCATGGACAAGTAGAACCTTTTCTCGAGGATATGCTTGAAGAGGCGGCCGATGACAACATCGACTTAAGAATCATCTCCGCTTTTCGGTCATTTGATGAACAAAGCCAACTCAAAGGACAATACACCACCGCGTACGGCTCTGGTGCAAACACCTTTTCAGCAGATCAAGGATACTCAGAACACCAACTTGGTACCACTGTCGACCTCTCTACAGAAGAGCTTGGCAATAACTATACAAATATTGACCAAACAGACGCCTTCAAATGGCTCGAGAAGAACGCTTACAAGTATGGTTTCGTACTCTCTTACCCTGAAGGAAACTCGTACTATATATATGAACCATGGCATTGGCGCTTTGTAGGCAAAGATCTGGCTCGAGAACTCCATAGAGACAATGACTATTTTTACGATCTTGATCAGCGAGAAATCGACGAATATCTTACAGAGCTTTTTGATAAATAAAAAATCCTAGGTTTAACCTAGGATTTTTATATCTTTTGCATATAGATAATGATACACTGCAAAAAGAACAGAACCTTAACTCTTACATTGGAGGTGACTTATGTCACACGAACGCGTTATCGACTGGCGTAAGCCAATATGGCCCAACATTGTTGGGATTCTCCTGATTCACATACTTGCGATTGGTGCTTTCTTTCCTCAGCTGTTTAGCTGGAGTGGTATTGCTTGGTTTTTTATCTTGTATCTTGTTTCTGGTTTTGGTATCACCATGGGATATCACCGATTGTTCACTCACGAATCATTCAAGACATCAAAACTGATGGCCTATTGCATAGCAATCAGCGGTTCTCTTGCTTGGCAAGGCTCAATCTTTACCTGGGTGAAGGTGCACAGAAGACACCACCAGTATTCCGACAAAGAAAAGGATCCACACAGTCCACAACACGGATTTGACTGGGCACACATGCTGTGGCCACTGTTTCGTAGCAAGTTCGCTTTCGATCTGGCGTCAGTCACCATAAAGCTGGAAAAAGACCCCATCTTTCGACTGATTGATCGCTTTCACTGGCTACCACAAGTTGTGCTTACTGTTGGATTGTATCTTGCCGGCTATCTCACAGGAGGACATGAGCTTGCTCTCTCTTGGATTGTCTGGGGCACAGGACTACGCACCGCTCTGATGTATCACTCAACATGGTTTGTGAATTCTTGGTGTCATGTTTCTGGCTACAGGAACTTTGACACCAACGACAACTCTCGCAACTCACAAGTGGTCGCAGTACTTGCGCTCGGCGAAGGAAATCACAACAACCACCATGCTCAACCGCGCTCAGCGGCACATGGTATGCGTTGGTATGAGTTTGATCCAACGTATTGGCTCATTATTTTCTTGTCGCGGCTTGGCCTTGTCTGGGACATCAAAAAACCAGACCGTTCAAAATTGACTACGTAAGATTCTTACAGTTGCACATTCCGTCTCCGCGGAATGTGCAACTTTTTATTTTACACACTGACTTTTATACCTATAAATTGTATAATCTATATATGAAAAAAATACTCATTCTTATTATTGCTCTTTTTGTTGTGGCAGGTGGAGTAACTGCCTTTTTTTTATTCTCAGGTAACGGAGAATACCTATACCAAGAAATACAAAGAGACACCTTTGAAAAAACAGTTGAAGTATCTGGAAAAGTTGCCCCTATTAGCGAAGCAAAGCTTGGTTTTCAGTCTTCTGGGACCGTAAGCCAGGTACTTGTCGAAGTGGGAGATGAAGTACAACAAGGAGATATCTTGGTGACACTCGACCCTTCTTCTCTACAAGCAGATCTCGCATCTGCACAAGCCAGCGCTCTTATTGCAGGAAATGATTTTGACAACGCACAGATAAATCTCAAGAATGTCGTTACAAAACAAAATTCATTGGTTGCAAGTGCTCGCGCAAAGCTATTCTCAGAGGGACTCGTTACTGAAGCACGTAACAGCACCTACACGCAAACAGCGCCTACTGTTTCAGGACGCTACGGTGCTATGCAGGAAGGTACGTACAAAATAGTAATCAATCGAAACAGTACCGATTTGAATAGTATTAAAATCAATACTTTCGGTCTTGAAGAAACACGAAACACAGAAGTGTCAAAAACCACAGGAACACCGCTTGGGACACAAGGGCTTTTTATTAGCTTTCCTGACGCCCACACAACCTATGCAGACACTGTATGGTTTGTAGACATCCCGAATAAAAAATCAACATCATACATAGCAAACCTGAATGCCTACCAAGAAGCGTTGGAAGAAAGAGAGAACGCAATTCAAACTGCCGAAGACCAGCTACGTTTTCAGAATGAAAATATATCTATAGCAGAAGCAGAGCGACTACAAGCACGAGCAGCAATAGAACAGATACAGGTCCAGCTGTCTCAAACAAAGATAGTTGCTCCGTTTGATGGAATTATAAGTAAGCAAGATGCGCAGTCGGGAGAAGTTGCGCAAGCGGGAGAAAGAATAGTAGAGATGATCGGCTCTGAAGGACTTAAGCTAGAGGTTTTTGTTCCAGAAGTAAATATTGCAGGAATACTATTAGGACAAGAAACATTTATAACACTTGATGCCTATGGACCAGGAGAGGTGTTTACTGGAGAAGTAGTCTCTATTGACCCAACAGAGACACTTCGAGATGGCATCTCTACATACAAAACAACTCTTTACTTTAGTGAAAATGACTCTCGCATACGTTCTGGTATGACAGCTGATGTTACTATCATTACAGATAAACGAGAAGACATTCTACTTCTCCCCCGCCGAGCTGTTATCGAAGAGGCTGGTAAAAAATACACATTCATCAAACAGGAAGACAACATTGTTCGTACAGAAATTCAAACAGGACTCAATGATTCCTACGGTAACACAGAAGTCCTCTCTGGACTAGAAGAAGGTGTCATAGTTGTACTTAACCCTGAACGGTAATACCTGCCTGTTTAGAAATCAAATTAATACGTGTCATACATATGAAATACACTTACAAAACAATCCAACACCTGATACCTTACGTAACCCTAAATTTCTAACGGGATGTTTTTTTCAAACCTACGAGTTGGTTTTTTCTTAGCTACACGGCAACTACGCAGATCAAATCCGTGGACCACAGCTCTCATTATTCTCGTAATGGTACTCACCTTTCTTAATCTTGTGGTGTTAAGTGGAATTCTTGTTGGACTTACTGAGGGCGCTATCAGGGCCGTGCGAGAAAAATACACAGGAGATGTTATCATCACTGCTCCACGTGAAAAACAGTTTATCGAAAATTCTCCTCGCGTTATCAGAACAATAGAGAGCTTCCCTGAGATAGAATCATATACCGCACGCTATACAGAAGGTGGTACTGCGGAAGCAAACTACAAAACACCAGGAAGAGAGACTGATATTTCAGAAAAAGTAGCCACCACGTTTGCGGGCATTGACCCCATCAAAGAAGACCAGACGACTGGCCTTAGCAACTTACTTATTGAAGGAACATATCTTGAAGCAGATGATTTTGACCAGGTCATGGTTGGAGCGCTACTACTAAAGCGCTTTCTTGATTTTGAATCTGAACTCTTTCTGACACTCGAAGATGTGTATGTAGGAAGTAAGATACGAGTCAATATAGGAGATGTGACGCGTGAAGTAACTGTTAAGGGAATTCTCAAGAGTAAGGTGGATGAGATAGATAGACGCATTTTCTTTTCCGATAAACAGTTTCGAACACTCGTGGGTCGCGAAGACTTTAATGTCGACGAGATTTCTATGAAAGTAGTAAGTGGTGTTGATCCTGTCACTGTTAAAGAAGGGCTTATCGCAAGCGGTATAAAGGGTTTCGCCACTGTCCAGACATATGAAGATGCTCAACCAAAATTCCTCAAAGACATACAGCAAACATTCCGACTCCTAGGAAATATTGTGAGCTCACTCGGTCTTGTGGTGGCTTCAATTACCATCTTCATTGTTATCTTCATCAACGCTATAACGCGCCGGAAGTTTATCGGAATTCTTAAGGGTATTGGTATCAACGGACAAGCCATCGAATTTTCATACATATTCCAGTCATTCCTTTATGCCGTTGTCGGCTCAACCATCGGCATCACTATCACATATACTATCTTGGTTCCCTTCTTTCAAAAGTATCCAATTAACTTCCCTTTTAGTGACGGTATTCTGGTGGCCCCACCACTTGAAGTCGGTATCAGCGCCGTACTGTTGATTATAACGACCATTATTGCCGGATACATCCCCTCAAGAATGATTATCAGAAAGAACACACTTGATTCAATACTAGGTAGATAAATACCATGATTACCATAGAAAACTTATATAAAACATACGTTACGGGAGATATCGAAACAAAGGTACTCCAAGGAGTACATCTCAATATTGAAGACGGAGAGTTCCTAGCGATCATGGGTCGTTCGGGAGCTGGTAAATCTACCCTTCTGTATCAGATAAGTCTGCTTGATGAACCTACCTCAGGAACTATTCATATCGGAGGAATTGAGACAAGCACTCTAAGCAACAAAGAACGTGTCGCTATGCGTCTCAACATGATGGGTTATATCTTTCAAGACTACGCACTCATTCCAGAACTCACAGCTGTTGAGAATGTCATGCTTCCGCTCATCATGAGAGGAGATACAAAAGAAGCAGCTCACACGGAGGCAGTACGATCACTTAAAGAAGTGGGTCTTGCTGATAGAGTAAATAATCTACCGAGCCAACTCTCTGGAGGAGAACAACAACGCGTCAGTGTCTCTCGCGCCATTGCTCATCACCCCAAGATACTCTTTGCTGACGAACCTACGGCAAACCTTGATGCAGAAAGTGCCAAAACAGTTCTCGAGCTCCTCACAAGGCTTCATAAAGAAAGAAAGCAGACAACCATCATGATTACCCACGAACGCGAGTACGCGGATTACGCAGAAAGACTTGTTCAAATCGCAAACGGAGTGGTTGATAGTGATGAGAGAATAGATGGTAGAAAGTAGAAGGACCCTGGACTCTAAGTCCTAAATTCTAATAAAATTTAAAGTTCAAAAATAAAAAATCCTCACGAAAATTTTTAATTTTCGTGAGGATTTTGTTGTTATTTCCTAAAGCCTAGGGCCTCTGTTCCCAATCTCCTAATTAATTTCTTCTTGCTCTTCTGAATACACCCCCATATCAGCAGCGACATTCATCTGCAATCGCTTGAAGAATTCTTTTCTCGCATCAGCAACATTTTCTTCTTTTCCTTTCCAGATCGTAAGTGCTGGACCTTGAATTGCTCGAGCATATGAGAATGCTAGTTCCCACGGAAGGGGCTCGTGGTCAGCAATGACATCGAGGTGCTCTGTAGCTGGCACAGGATCTTGTCCTCCAGAGAGAAATACTACTCCCGGAACTTCGCTTGGAACTGCCTCCTTAAGCATTCGCACGGTTGCCTCGCCGATCTCCTTTGTCGTTGACTGTACCTCAGACTTATTTCCAGCAAGCACCATGCTTGTTTTCAAGATAATAGCCGAGAGATCCGCTCGATATCGTTTTGCCTGATAAAACACTTCAGCAACAGTATTCCGCGTCACTTCTTCTGCCTGCTCAATTGAATGATCTCCTTCAAAGAGAACTTCTGGCTCTACCATAGGCACAATCCCTTCTTCCTGACATAGTCGGGCATAACGAGCCAATATTGCAGCGTTAGTATGGATACACTCTGGAGTTGGGATATCTTTCCCTATCGTAATAACAGCTCGCCATTTAGCGAAACGTGCTCCCTGCTTATAGTACTCCTGCAGTCGTTCTCGCAACCCATCAAGTCCTGCAGTTACTTTTTCTCCTGGAAAACCGGGGAAATCTTTTGCTCCCATGTCTACTTTGATACCTGGCACAATTCCAAGCTTCTCAAGAGATTCAGGATACAAGACGCCTGCATTATTTTTCTGCTTAAGCGTCTCTTCATACAAAATCACACCACTAAGATACTTTTCTATACCCTCTGCACCGAGAAAGAGTTCTCTATACAAACGACGATTCTCTTCATTATCTTCTACGCCAATAGAGTCGAGTCTTTTTGCTGCGGTTCGATTACTCTCATCTGCAGCAAGAATTCCTTTTCCTTTCTGCATCATTTTTGCAATTGTTTCGTGTAATTCCTTGGTATTAATTTCTGACATCTTGTTCTTTGTATAAATTATTAGTGGTTATATTGTATCACGAGGTCCCGAACCTCAGGTTGCCTGTTTTATTTTTGTATTGACTAAAATCCAAAAATATTTTCTATATTAGATATCCACATAAAAATGTACTTTATCCACACATATTCCACACCTTGTGCACCGATACTCTCTTTGACTTTTGACCAAAATATGCGCGATGATGTATATAGATATCTTGGAGGATATAGAGAAATTCTACATAGTAATATATCAAAAGGGCCTACGGGCACCAATAAACATACGAGAATCACTCTCTAACAAAGGGATATCACACCACTAAAGACCACCTTTCCCACGAAGCAGTATTATGAGGGCTGCTTCCCACGAGGGTGGTTTTTAGCTATACCCCGAACACTAACTTTATCGATAAGAAAATATATTTTAAATATGCAATATTGCATAAAAATTTCTTATAGAAGTCTGACTAAGAGCCTCATTTTGTTGCTCCGAGCAACTTCGGTAAAGTTAGCGTGGGGTTTGTGGCGTCTGCTCTGGAAGCTTCTGAGCATCTTGTATTGAAAAGTCGCCAATAGATATTCGCCTGAGTCCTGAAAGTGTAGCGGGAACTCCAAGTTTCCTACCAAGCTCTTCTGCAAGAGACCTGATATATACTCCACTCTCCACATCAAACTCTGCTTGTATTTCTGGAAGTTCTATTGAAAGAAGTTTCGTATCTCGAACCACCATATCCCGTACAGGCACTTCTACCTCCTTTCCCTCTCGAGCATATTTATATAAAGGTTTTCCTTCTTTTTTTATAGCAGAATACTTTGGAACAAAAAGACTATGGACCCCTTTCATTTCCGCAACGACTTCTTCGATTTGCTTGTCAGAAAAAGTGTCGGACTCAATGAGCTGTTTATCTTCCACCACTCCTTCCATATCTCCCGTATCAGTAGAGACGCCCAGTAATATTGTCGCCACGTATACCTTGGGAAGCTTCAGATATTCATTGAGCTTTTTTGTTCCCTTATTAATCCCGATAATCATAAGGCCAGACGCGAGCGGATCGAGTGTGCCAGCATGACCCATCTTCCTGATACCAAGCTCCTTTCGTAGAATACGTATACAGTCAAAAGACGTGATTCCCTTAGGTTTGTCTATCAAAAGAACGTCTTCCATATCTATCGAGTCTTTTTTATAAAATCGAATATCTTATTTTCAATTCGTGATAAAAAGCCAGCTGTTTTTTCTGCTGCTTTTTTATGTGCTTTTGTTTTTGTAAATTCAACTCGTGGTTTTGATTTCTTCTTTTCTGACTCTCTGAAACCAACAGGAATAAAGGACTTATCTCTCACGTCTCCTACATACCGTGCTCCAGCCTGTGGCTTCATTACTTGCTCGACTTTATCGGTATCGAGATCAATACCGTCTTCTGTCGTGTACCCCTTATCATCAAATACCCACTGATTGTGGTCTTCAGAATGCTGATTTTCTTTTTCTATCTTCATATGAATTTAATTCCTACTCTTTTGCAAGAGGCTTGAAATAACGTTTTTAACCTCATTAGGACGCTTTGCATCTCGTAAGGTAAAGTCCACACTCGTCTCGCCCGCTGTCTGCACGTGTATCTTTCCAAAATCGAGCAATGTTGGGATAACACCCTTAATTTCCACACTAATATCCTGAATATTTTCAAATCGCAAGATAGATACACTTCTGTGGAAAAAACCTTTCTGTAATACGTCATATATTTTTTGATTAGTAACGTACCAAACATCGAGATAGTAATCCGTCCATTGAATAAAGTATATAACCCAAATAACAAGGAGCCAGAGAAAGTAACCAGCAACAAGCAACCACCACAATCGAGCAGAGATATCTATACTCATTAGCTGCAATACGACCACTCCTACAAGAGGAACAATAGCAAAGAAGAGGTGCAATGCTGTGTGTACGATAAATATAAAAGTATGTTTACGCACTTCCATTACTAAATGTTCATCTTTTTCAAATACAATCATAGTGTTGTGTACATTATAAGAGCAAAGCTTATTAAGCCTATAAAAATAAAAGATATTGGAAAGTATACAAGTTCAGCAAAAGCGATGTGTTTACTTCTGTGTCCATATTTACGCCAATGATATACGAGAATGATGCTCACAACTGCATAGAAAACCAAAAATAAACCAAAAATAAACCACATAACAACCGGCGAGGTGATGCTTTCCAGAATACCTTCCTGATTAAGCTGATCAAATTGCATAGAACTATTATAACACCATGGTAAAATAACCACATGTCAAAAAAGAAAGGTATCGACGTTTCTCCATACAAAGGAGTCCGTGACTTCTATCCAGAAGATCAAGCGCTTCAGAACTACATATACAACACATGGCGTCGCACTGTGGAGTCTTTTGGTTATGAAGAATATGACGCCTCTCCACTTGAACCCACAGAACTCTATACGGCAAAATCTGGAGAAGAGATTGTCAACGAACAAACGTACACTTTTGAAGATCGTGGCGGACGCTCAGTGACTATTCGTCCAGAAATGACACCGACAGTAGCTCGAATGGTGGCGGGTCGTGAACGAGAACTCCCCTTTCCTCTTCGTTGGTATTCTATCCCCAACCTCTTTCGATACGAAAAGCCACAACGTGGCCGCTTGCGAGAACATCGTCAACTCAACGTCGACCTTTTTGGCTCTGACTCTCTTGAGGCAGATATTGAAGTGTTGACGTTAGCTCACACTCTTCTGAAAAATTTTGGTGCACAAGATGCAGACTTTGTCATTCAAATAAATAACAGAAAGATAATTCAAGCATTGTTTGAAAAACTCTCAATAAAAGATGAGGAGGCTCATAAGCTTTCGAAACTTATTGATAAAAAAGAAAAAGTAGACAAAGGTACTTTTGAAGAGTCTCTTGAGGCACTCATAGGCGAACGCGCAGTACCGCTCCTACAAAACCTCTCTTCTAACCAAACACTCATCGCAACTCTTGGAGAAGATCATGCTGAAGTAAAGAAGCTTATTGACCTTATAGAAGCACTCGATGATGCGGGTATCAAGAACGTACAATTCACTGGTACTCTCATGCGTGGATTCGACTACTACACTGGAATTGTCTTTGAAATATTTGACACCTCAGATGAAAACAATCGCGCTCTTTTTGGCGGAGGTCGTTACGATGAACTCTTGGAAATATTTGGAAAAAGAAAGATACCAACTATTGGTTTTGGTATCGGAGATGTAACACTGAAAGACTTTTTAGAGACCCACAAGCTGTTGCCAGAATACTCGTCTACTACCAAACTCTATATCTGCATTACAGACGAATCTGGTCGAGAGTATGCACGCTCTCTCGCAGAGAGCGTGAGGAGTGTTGGTGTACAAACGAGTATTGATTTGTCGGGAAAAACCAAAGGCGACCAGTTCAAACTCGCAGACAAAAAACGCATACCCTTTGCCCTTTGTGTTGGTAAAAAAGAAGCAGCTTCTGGAACACTTCTCGTTCGAAACATTGAGACCCGCAAAGAAACCGAGTTACAAGATTCAAAAGTAGCTCAGTTTATTTTTGACTCACTCTCTAAGTAGCTTATAATAGAAACTCACTAGTACCTGTCCCGTAAAAAATAGACGTGGCATTACTAAAAAAGTTATTACTCTATAAATTTTGTACGGGATGAGGAAAATCGTTTTTGATATTGAAACTCAAAATACTTTTCTTGACGCCGGGTCCAACAACCCGGCAGATTTAGATATTTCAGTAGTCACCGCGTACGATTCAGAGACAGATGCGTACACTACTGTTGATATCAACGATCTCTCTCCTCTTTGGTCCATTATAGAAAAAGCAGACATGCTCATCGGATACAATTCTGATCATTTTGATATTCCCCTCCTCAACAAATACTTTCCTGGAGATCTCACTTCTATTAAAAGTCTTGATATTCTCAAGGAGATAAAAGACTCATACGGGCGTCGTATGAAGCTCGACCAAGTGGCGGAAGGTACCCTTGGCACTAAGAAATCTGGGCATGGTCTTCAAGCAATTACATGGTGGAATAAAGGAGAAATCGACAAGATAAAAAAATATTGTGAAGACGATGTTCGCATCACGAAAGAGATTTACGAGTACGCTATTGCAAACAATCATCTCAAATTCAAAGAAGGTGGTGAGATAATGCAGATTAACCTCGACACCTCAACCTGGGAAGAAAAACAAGAGGAAGCTCCAGGAACACAAAGCTTGTTCTAAAGAGTTTCTTTTGATATAAAAGAAGGTAGATTACTTCTTTCACTTCAGGAGACTCATGGATGAAATATTTATTCTTACTACTTACCGTTCTTTTTCTGTCTCTCATGCCGATCACGCCACCAGCAGTTGCCTTTAGTCTCCAGGACATGCCAGGTCTTCTGGTCTTCGGGCTTTCTGTTTTTGCAACCGGCTTTTTTTGCGCCCTCTTCCTGATGTTTGGCACACTCTTTGTGAACGCAGCCGAACAAACAAACTGATTCAGTATAAGTAATTCAGGTAGTCAGAAGACAAGACCCCCAACGCTGGGGGTCTTTTTATATAAATAAGAGAATAAGTATCGCTAAAATAATCCTATACCAAGCAAAGCCAATGAGCGTATGATTGCGTAAAAACTGTAGGAGAAAATGAATAGAAAAAACTCCCGTTACGAAAGCGGTTATGACTCCAACAATAAGACCCATACTTATCTGCCCTCCAGCAAAATATTCAAAAGAACGTACTACCTCCAAAAGTCCCGCACCCATGATGATTGGCAACCCAAGGAAGAAACTAAACTTTGCAGCCTCATCTCTTTTCATCCCCAGCAGCAATCCGCCCGAAATAGTTGAACCCGATCGAGACATGCCCGGAATCAGAGCAAGAGCCTGAAATGCTCCGATAAAAATACCTTTTTGTAGCGAAAGTGGTTTATTCTGTGTAGCAAACTTTTCAGCAATAATAAATAGAATACTTCCGACAATCAGGCCTATGGCTACCACAGAACTGCTGCGATATGAATCTCCCAGGAAAAGCCCAAGAAGAGCAGCGGGAATAGTTCCCAGGATTATAGCAAGCCACAACACTCGATGTTCTCGTGGCTGTTTAAACAAACCAACAATATCTGCCCTGAAATACACAATAATCGCCAAAGCCGTCGCTAAATGTAGCAACACATCGAACAAGAGGCTGTTTGCTATCTCTATGCCCAAGAAATCCCTAAAAACAATAAGATGTCCCGACGAAGAAACGGGCAAAAACTCTGTTATTCCCTGGACAAAACCAAGAATTATTCCTGTAATTACATCGTTCATTACTAGCTTAGTATATATGATATACTGGCAGAATTAAACGAATAACTTTATCTGTATGGATCAAAAAACACTTATTCCCGTATCAATACTTCTTGCAGGACTTCTAGTCGCCGGAGCGGTATTTTATAGCAACAAACAACCTTCAACAGTGGGCCAAGGTACTGCGAACGTCGACACTAATGGAGAAGTACTCATTGAAGTGAGTCCTATCGATGAAAATGATTGGGTGCAAGGAAATCGTGATGCTCAAATCGCACTTATCGAATTTTCAGACACCGAATGTCCTTTCTGTAAGCGTCTTCACGAGACCATGAATGAAATTGTTACTGAGTATGATGATTCAGAAGTTGCTTGGGCATACCGACACCTTCCACTTACACAACTCCACTCAAAAGCAGGCGTTGAAGCACTTGCTCTTGAATGTGCAGGAGAACTTGGTGGCAATGATGGATTCTGGGATTATACCAACCAGCTCTATGCAGAAACCCCCTCAAACAATGGCTTAGACCTTACTCGCCTTCCTGAAATAGCAGAAGAGAACGGTCTCGATCGAACAACCTTCGAAAGCTGTCTCGAAAGCGATCGACACCAAGAACGCATCCAAGAAGATGTTGATGATGCTACTCGATCTGCGGCTCACCTCGGAGGACGAGTTGGAACACCGTACACCGTACTTGTCTCACAAACAGAACTCAACGCAGATGCTCTTACGGTGCTCGGTGAAATTGCAACGCAGTACAACAGACCAGGACAAACTATTGTGACAGTTTCTGACGACAATATGCGAGCGACACTCTCAGGAGCACTTCCCAAAGAAATGTGGACTACAATTCTTGATGCAGCTCTCGGAAAAGTACAGAGCTAGCTCTAGAGTTAATTCAGTACATAAAAAACCAGAGACATATGTCTCTGGTTTTTCTTATAAAAGAAAAAGTCCCGTACACCTCTTGAGGGTATACGGGACTGAAAGGTAAAAACAACGTTAACGCCGACGTCGGCGTGCGATCATGAGACCGCCGAGGCCGAGGAGGGCGAGAGAGCCAGGTTCAGGCACTCCAATCTTCACTACTGGAGTCAGGAACTCTGACCCAAGGAAATATGAAGATTTTGGTTCACCAACGGTGCTCACGTATGGCACAGATTCCAGTTGCAATGCAACTGTTACTGTTTCCGTTGCATATCCACTGAGCACAAAGGTAAATCTCTCATCCTTGGCTGGATACAAATTAAAAAATCCATTGCCTGAAGTATATGCCGTAGAGAGCAGTAAAGCTCCCTGACGGGACAGAACATCATCATTATCTCCAGATACCCAGGACCAATCAAATGAAGTTGGGCTTGAAGGAATGTATGTTTCTGTATCCGACTCGATGTTCAGTTCAAACTGAAACAGAGCGGTATCATTACCCGTCACAGTTGCCTGTGCAGAGATCAGATCAACGATGATGCCCCCCCGTAGCTGAAACCGGGATCAATACAACTACTACTAGTAGAGATGACAGCATAATGCGAAAATTCATAATCTTTACCTTTCATGTAAAGAACAAGTTTGAAAAAGAGATCCCACATTGGAATCTCCACTATTTACTAGTATAGCACATATAATATATATGTCAATATTACTATATACCCCTGCAGAACAAATAGATACGAATAGTCCTTTAGGAATTGACTGTGCCTCAGTTTGTTTTACAGAGAAAGCTACACAAGCCTTGTTATAAGACATATCCTAAAGATATAGAAAAATAAAATCCCAAAATACTTGACAAATATTATATACATGCTATACTATATTCAGAACGGTCAAAGAGATGGGCATTCGTCACTTGGAGGAACTCCTTCCTCTGACAGTGACTAGTCCATCTCCTGAGACTCTAAGCCCCCCACTTCGCGTGTGGGGGCTTTTTTATATCTTACCTAATAAGATCTACCAAATCACAATAATCACACTTGTCTGGATCACACTCTATCTCCAAAAACTTAAGATTTAAAATATCATCTGAAACTTGCAAAATGAGCTCCTTCAAATCGAGAACATCATCGTCAGAAATAACAAACTTTTCTTTGTGCATATTCCCTTTTGCATCAGGCTCGATGAAATCTATCTCTCCAGATTCAAACTGGTACTTCCCTTTTGCATGAAGACCGAGGAGGAGTTTGTAAAAAACGAGTTGTCTATAGTAATCTCCATTTGAAGCTTTTGTTTTCCCTTCTATGTCGTTTCTTGTCTTCGGCTTCCCTGTTTTGTAGTCCACCACATTCACTTCATTGGGACCGAGAAATTCAAGCTTATCGAGCACGCCTACAAGACGAACATCTTCTGAAAGCACCACGTCATTAATGCGATATTCATTTTGAGTATTGGTAATCCAGTTACTTGCATATTCATCAAACCATGCGCTCAGAGCTTTATCCCCTTTTGTTTTTGCTTCTTTTTGATCGTGATCGGTAAACCACACATCCTCAAGCTTTTTATTAAACACATCTAACAACCATTTCTTAGAAACTTTCTCATCCTGACTCAAACGATTACACATATCAGCAAGAGCGGCGTGAACAGCTATTCCATATGACTGATGCTTATTCGGCACCTGAGGAATACGAATCAAGTTTTGATAAAAATACTGCCATGGAGACTTGAGATAATTATTTAAAGCTGTTACAGAAAGACCTTGCTTACTAAAAATATTACGCACAAACTCTTTTGAAATATGCGGAGCAGTAATCTTGGCTTTCTGGGTAATCTTCTCTCCTTTTTCAACCTTCACTTCTGGCTCAGAAAATTCTACCAAATCCTCTTTGAGGTCATGTATAAAAATACTTGGCAGTAATTCTTTTCCTTCTATCGATTCTTTAGGGTACGAAATATGCACAGATTTCTTGGCGCGGGTTAATGCCACATAAAAAAGATTCCTTTCATCGTCATCAGTATCATCCACCACCTCAATATCGATAAGCTTATATACAGACGGCACCAGAGGCAGCGTTTCTCGCCTTTTCTTTCCTCCAAAGTGACCATTGTATGCATGGATAATGAACACGTGCTCAAACTCAAGACCCTTTGATCTGTGGGCAGTCATGAGACGTACTTTTGTCTCATCGATGCCTGAAGTCTTTTTTTTCAGAAGTAGGTTATGTTCTTGGATTGTTTGTACGTGAGCAAGAAAGTCTCCCAGGTCAGCATCTTTATTTCTTGCCACCAGCTTCTTCACCTCTTCGAACAATATTTCAATCGAACCGAGTGCCCCCTCAACTCCTTCTGAGATTGCTTGTCTCACAATACCAGCTTCGTGAATAATCTCTCCGGCGACCGACACCGCATCTTCGTTGTGTGCTTTCTTTGACCACTTGGCCAACTTTTCTCCAAACTCACGAACAGCTGTGCCGTTTTCAAGTGACAATTCTTTTTGCTCTTTTTCTGTCATTAAAATATCTGCCAAAAACTTCTTTCTTTTTTGTGACGCAGATCGAATGAGCTTAAAAGCGTCGAGAGAAGAAATATCAAACAAGTCGAGGTGTAGAGCACGAGCAAGCTTCTCATTTTCGTCCATATGCCAAATAGCTTCAAAGAGAATAAGTGTCTTTCTAACGACGGGCTCATTGAAGATACTCGTATCAGACTCAACAACGTATGAAATCTCCTCTTTTTCTAAGAAAGGCACAAGATCGTACGCATCTCTATTGTCTCGATAGAGTACCGCTATTTCACTCGGCGTAACGCCCTCTTTTGTAAGAACTTGTATGTGTCGTGCGACTTGTACCATTTCGCTGTGCTGGTCTTTAAAAGCTCTAACATGCACAGGATGGTCGTCTTTTCTTCCCGAGGCCTTTAGCTCTGTATCTTTAGGCAACAAGGCATATGCGGAATCGAGAATTCTCTGTGTTGAACGATAATTCTCAGACAGACTTATAAGCGTCGCATCTGGATACAGATGCTTGAAATAATAAAAGTTCTCAAGTGAAGCTCCTTGAAACCGAAAGATAGCTTGCTTCTCATCTCCCACGATAAACACGTTAGGGTTATCGTGGAAGTTAAGCAATAGTTCAAGTATTTTGTTCTGCGCATTGTTGGTGTCTTGGTGCTCATCCACAAGAACATACTGGTATTTCTCTTGTAGATTCACGAGTAAGTCGTCGTGCTTTCGTAGTGCACGAAGGGTCTCAACAATCATATCTTCAAAGTCATACAACTTTTCAGCATGCAATGTCTCCTGGTATTTTTCATAGATAAGAGCGAGTTCTTTGTTTTTGTCTATTTTCTTTTTGAGTACCGTGTACTTCCCTTTCATCTTTCCCTTGTGAGCGCCCTTATCGTGAACAAGATCTTCTGTTTCTTCAAAAGCTTTTTCTTCTGAGACGACAAGCTCTTTGTATTCTTCTGGCGTCACCCCTTCTCGCTTGAGCTCTTTGATGGCACTCATGATTGAGCGCACATAATACAGGTTATCTCCAAAAGGCTTGAGAATATCCAACTTCTCGGAAAGCACCAATTCCTGGATACGGTTTATCTGCTCTACATCTGTAATAGCTTCTGATCCAATAATATGCGGAAAGTACTCTGGATAATCTCGAATGATGTCGTTTGCAAATGAGTGAAAGGTGGTGATGTTCACGCGATATGCCTCCGAACCAATCATGGCAGAAAGTCGTTTGCGCATACTCGCAACTCCAGATTCGGTAAAAGTAAGTGCCAAGATGTTTTCAGGCCCAGCCTGTGTCTCTTTGAGGATATTAGCAATGCGAAGTGTCAGAATTTGCGTCTTTCCTGTTCCGGGACCAGCAACTACCATCACAGGCCCTTCAATCGTGTCTACGGCCTGTTTTTGGGCTTTATTAAGGCGTTTATAGTTCTCCTCAAAGGTGTTCATAGGAGTATTATAGCATCCTTGTAATCACAAGATTGTGTGCTAATTTTGGAGACAGAATCAAAATAATACAAAGGAGCAAAAAAATGCAATTTAAGATCACAGTTGAAGTCGCTTTTGTCACCGATAAAAAGATTTGTTATTGCAAAGATATTCTCCTAGGCATTCTCCCAAACAAGGATGATGTCCTTAATCTTAATGCAGAAAAAGGGTGTTTTTCTTCCAAGGTGTCCTCGCGGGAACTGGATGAAAGCCGACCTGATCATCTGACCTTGAGGTGCACGATTGATTATGGATACCACTCAGAGGAAAATATGCTGAAGATTGAGCAATTCCTAGAAGATGACAAATCATGGTCACTGTCATATTTATAAAATTCTTCATAGACCCCACCCGCACTCCGGGTGGTTTTTTATTTAGTACTATGTATAGTACTAAATGGTACTATGTATAGTACTAAATGGTACTATGTATAGTACCATTTTACTGGAAACCTTTTAAGAATACCCCGCAGGCTTTGCCTGCGGGGTATTCTCTTTTACAGTTATATTTCTAACGCCTAGTGCCTCATTCTGCCCTAAAACCTAGTTAGAAATAGTTTTTGAGTCGATCAATCTTGGCATGCTGGCGAATCTTTTCGTGAGCCTTGGCTTCAATTTGTCGAATACGTTCTCGGGTCACACCAAACTCTTTTCCCACTTCTTCGAGTGTATGAGTAATCCCGTCAGTCAAACCATTTCGCATTTCAAGAATCTTACGTTCCTTCGGAGGAAGATCATGAAGAATTTCATGAATCTGATCAGCAATAATTCGTCGTGAGGTATCTTGGTCTGGAGAAAGAATCGTGTCATCTCCAATAAAGTCTCCGAGTGTTGACTTACCATCTTCGTCATCATCCTTCGTTGGACTATCAAGTGATGCGGTGTTTTGGTCAATTTTTTCAATTTGATAAATTTTCTCGATATCAAGACCCATCTCGACAGAGACCTCTTCTGGTAACGGCTCTCGTCCAAGGTCTTGAGAAAGACGTCGTACAATCTGCTTATACTTGGCGATTGTTTCAACCATGTGCACAGGTACACGAATCGTTCGCGATTGATCGGCAAGCGCTCGGGTAATAGCCTGACGAATCCACCATGTGGCATATGTTGAAAACTTATACCCTTTTGTCCAATCAAATTTATCTACAGCCTTAAAGAGTCCCAGGTTTCCTTCTTGAATAAGGTCAAGAAGTGTCAGGTCTGGAGAACGTCCTACATATTTCTTAGCGATAGAAACCACCAAACGCAAGTTTGATCGGGCCAGAATATTCTTGGCCTCATCATCCCCCGCTTCAATGCGTCGAGCAAGCGACTTCTCTTCTGCTGCATTAATAAGAGGATACTGCCCAATCTCCTTAAGATACACCTGAATAGAGTCATGCGCTGGCTCTCCTTTGTTGTATGCATACTTCTTATTTTTTTCTTCTTCTATAGGATCAGCAAGAAGTCCTCCCCCTTCGAGAATGTCGATACCAGCAATACTCAGCTGTTCGTAGAGCTCATCAAGAAACATCAAATCATCTTCGATAGTCGGAAACTCTTTTATGATCTGATCATATGTAATAAATCCTCTAGCTTTTCCAAGGTCAAGAATCTTTTGTGTTTTCTTTTGTTGCTCTTGCGCCTTCTTAGACATTCGAGTCTTTTTCTTAGCAACTTTCTTTTTTACTACCTTTGTTTTAGCAACTTTCTTTCCTGCCCGTGCGTTTTTCGCTTTCGGGTTAGCTGTCTTTTTTACAGACTTCTTAACAGACTTTCTCCCTGCCCGTGCACCTCGCGCTTTCGAGTTGGTTACTTTCTTTTTTGTTTTCTTTTTTGCCGGCATATATAAAATTATTTAAGCTCCTCTAATTGTTTTGAAATAGCATTGAATTCTTGTATCGATTTTTTGTCTTCTTGTTGTATGAGAGGAGTTAATGCCTCTTTCTTTTGAGTAAGTATGTGGACATGAAGATTCTTCAGTAGCTCCTCCATATCTTTGTTGAGTATATCTTTTGTACCATAAAAACTCTCAATCTCAAAGAGTATCTTATTAAGTTCTGTTCGGTCTCGGTTGATAACACTCTCGAGTAATTCCTGACCCCCGATCTCTTTAAGCCTCTTCTCAAGGACTGAGACATCGACAAGCGGAGCTCCTGCACTCTTCTGCCAGTGATAAATGGCAGCAATTCTATCTTCCGGAGTTTCTGATTTTATAGCACGCTCTTTCTCTTCTGGCGTGTGAGGAATATCACTTTTAGATCGCTCTACTTTTTTAAGGTCTTCCCAGATAGCATCTTCACGAAAGCCTGTTTCTTTTGCAATTCTTGTGACAAAGTGAGATTTTTCTATATCACTCGAAAGCTTGGCAACATAGGTAAGAACATTAGTAGCAATCTCTTTTGCAAGATTTCTCTTATCAATCCCCTGCGCAAGTAATCTATCAACATAGAAATCTATAATATGTTTTGAATTTTTAAGAACTTTTTTCCACTCATCGACAGATTCAGAAATAATGTCTGCAGGATCTTTACCATCGGGCATGAGCACCACCTTCACTTCCATTCCCATAGACAGTGCTATATGCGCGGTTCTGTTTGCAGCCTTGAAACCAGCCTCATCAGAGTCAAAAGATATAACAATCCTGTGTGACAACTGCTTCAAACGCTTGAGATGTTCTTCTGTAATAGCTGTCCCGCTTGATGCTACTGTATTTGCAATTCCCGCCTGATGCGATAGAACTAAATCCATCTGACCCTCTACAAGAATTGAATAATCCTTCCTTCTGATAGCAGTTTTTGCCACATGGAGTCCATAAAGAATCTGTGATTTTTTAAAGAGCACGGTATCTGGGCTATTGAGATACTTAGGCGCCTTGTCGTTCTTATGCAAGATACGACCAGAAAATGCAACACACCTTCCAGACGTATCAAAGATAGGAAAGACGACTCGGTCTCGAAACGTATCGTACGGCTCCTTGTCGTTGTCTGCGCGTTTGATAAGTCCTACTTTGTCCATATCATCATCTGAGATACCTTGCCCTTTAAGATACTCCCTCAGCTCTCGCCATTCATTGGGAGCGTACCCGATACTCCATTCTTTTATTGTTGTATCAGTAATACCGCGATCTTTTGTGTACTCGAGCGCTTCTGTGTTTCCTTGCAGTCGTTGCTCAAAGAAGTTTTTTGCTTTTTCTACGATAGAGAAAAACTTATCGCGCTCACTTTGTGCCTCCTCGCTCTCATTTTCTAATGCAATCCCTGCTCGCTCGGCAAGAATCTTTAGCGAGCCTCGAAAGTCAGTGCCTTCGATATCCTGCACAAAACTAAACATATCACCACCCTTTCCCGAAGAGAAACAATAGTAAAGTTGCCTCTCTGGGGATACATAGAAAGATGGTGTTTTCTCGTTTGTGAATGGAGATTTGGCTTTATAATTTCGGCCTGACTTGTCGAGCTTAACGTATGATCCGATCACATCCACAATGTCGAGACGTTCTTTGACTCGCTCTACATTGGATGAAGACATATAAGTAGATTATACCTCTTCTCGATCATCCTTATACTGCTTCTGGAGTTCTTCGATAGCTTGCTCTTTTTCTGAACCGACAAACCCTGTTCCAGCTGGAATAAGTCGTCCGAGGATGGTGTTTTCCATGAGACCCACAAGTTCGTCTTTCTTTCCACGAACAGCAGATGCGATGAGCACTCGTGTTGTGTGCTGGAATGATGCAGCAGCAAGAAAACTCTTTCGAGAGAGTGATGCTTCTGTAATACCCATCACCACTTCTTGTGCTTTTGCAGGAAGTCCGCCATCTGCCTTTGCGATTTCGTTTTCTCGCTCAAGTTCGTATGGTTCTACGATGTCACTTTCTGACAATCGAGTATCTCCCGCTTCTTTCACCTTAAGTCGTGAGAACATCTGTCGTACCACCACCTCGATATGCTTTCGAGATACTGATTCTCCTTGAAGTTCGTACGGCTTATTAATTTCAGAAATAATGTAGTTAGTTGTTGCTTCTTTTCCTCCGAACTTAAAGAGTTCTTCAATATCAGCAGAACCATCTGAAAGCATTTCACCCTTCTTTACCTCATCACCCTTTTTAACAAAGAGTGTTCGGTGTTGGAAGATCTTATACTCCTCGTTCTTCTTTTTCTTTTCTGAAGCATCTGCAAGAACAACAATAATTTGCTTATCACCCTCCTTGATGATGTCTGAAACGACTCCATCAACATGTGAGATAGCTGCAGGACTCTTTGGTTTTCGTTTTTCGAAGATTTCTTCAACACGCGGAAGACCTTGTGTAATGTCACCACCTACTGACGCTGTACCTCCGGCGTGGAACGTACGCATAGTAAGCTGTGTACCTGGTTCACCAATAGCTTGCGCAGCCACTGTACCAACAGCTTCCCCGAGATCGACAAGTCGATTCTTTCCGAGATCAGCACCGTAACACTTCTGACACACACCATGTACTGACTGACATGTTACTGGAGACTTTACAATTACCTCTTGTACTCCTGCATCTTCGATTGCTCGAGCATCTGCAAGTTCAAGATACGCACCCTTCTTGAAGAGCACTTTTCCGTCTGCGTCAACAACTTCTTCTGCAAGAAATCGTCCTTTGATACTTCGTGCAAGAGGAACTTCAATTCCTGATGAAGACTTTCGAGAGATAGTAAGACCTTTCTTTGTTCCACAGTCTTTAAGGTTTACAAGTGTGTCTTGTGCAGCAACAAAGAGCTTTCGAGTAAGATATCCAGCTTTGGCAGTATTAAGAGCGGTGTCAGTAAGACCTTTTCGAGAACCGTGAGTCGTAATGAAGTATTCGATCGGAGAGAATCCTTCCTTACTTGAAGAAAGAATTGGGAACTCAATAGATTCACCCGACACAGAAGCAATGATACCTTTCATTCCAACCATGTTAGTAATGTTTCCAAGAGAACCTCGAGCTCCTGAATGAAGCATGTCTGCTACAGATCCGTGAGGATCCAATGTTTCAGGAATATGACTCTCTACCTGATCTTTAGCACCTTGCCAGATTGAGATTTTCTTTCGTCGTCGTTCTTCTGCAGAAAGAAGACCTTGGTTGTATTGATCTTGAACCTGATCAGCTAGCTTTTGTGCTTCTGCGATAATGCTATCTTTTTGTTTTGGAGATGTAATATCATCAAGACCCCATGTAATACCTGAAGCTGTTACATATTTGAATCCAAATGTTTTTACGCGGTCGAGCACTTCTGGAACCTTTTCCATTCCGTATTGCTCGATGATGTCATCGATAATCTTTGCCATTCCCTTTCGGTCGATAGCCTGATTGATGAAAGGAAAATCTTCGGGAAGAGCAGCATTAAACATGATGCGTCCTACGGTTGTCTCAAATACTTCCCCATGGAATTCTTTGTATTTCTCGCTTGAAGTTCCAAGAACCTTTACTTTTGCGCGAGGATTAAGATGGCCAAAGTTGTACGCAATAATGGCGTCATATGGCGCACCAAACATCATTCCTTCTCCCTTTTCTCCTTCTTTGTCTTTTGTCATCCAGTAAGAACCAAGAACGATGTCGAGCATTTTAGAACTCACAATTGGATCTCCACTACCTGGCTTCAATACGTTCTTTTCTGAAGCCATGAATTCTCGAGCCTCGAGTTGTGCCTCATCAGAAAGCGGTACGTGAACAGCCATCTGGTCACCATCGAAGTCGGCGTTGAACGCAGGACACACGAGCGGGTGCACTTGGATAGCATTTCCTTCAATAAGAACAGGTTGGAACGCCTGGATTCCGAGTCGGTGAAGTGTTGGAGCACGGTTAAGAAGTACTCGCTTACCCCTAATCACATCTTCAAGAATTGCCCATACTTCTGGGATTCCGTCATCGATAAGTCGGTTTGCCCCTCGAATGTTAAATGCCAATTCTTTTTCAAGAAGTTCAGATACTACAAACGGTCGGAATAGTTCAAGTGCCATGTGCTTTGGAAGTCCACACTCTGAAAGAGCGAGTTCCGGACCAACAACAATCACTGATCGTCCTGAGTAGTCAACACGCTTACCAAGAAGGTTTTGTCGGAAGATTCCTCGCTTACCTTTCAAGTTATCTGAAAGAGATTTCAGTGGTCGTCGGTTTGCTTGGTTAAGAGCAGCGCCTACACCACTTGTGTGTCGGATAGAGTTGTCGATAAGTGCATCAACAGCCTCTTGCAAGATTCGTTTTTCGTTTCGCAAGATAACCTCTGGTGCAAAAATATCCTTCAACTTCTTCAGTCGATTGTTTCGGTTGATTACTCGTCGATACAAGTCATTGATATCAGAAGTAGCATATCGTCCTCCATCAAGAGGAACCATCGGTCGGATAGCTGGTGGAATAACTGGAATTCGCGTAAGGAACATCCACTCTGGTCGAATACCCGATACTTTCATAGAACGAAGGAGTCGTAATCGCTTTGCAATCTTTGCAGACTCAAGCGCGCCCGCCTTTTCCTTATCTTCTTCAAGTTGCTTAATAAGCTTCTCGAGATCAAGATTCTTAAAGATGTCATACACAGCCTCTGCGCCAATACGCGCCTCGAAGAGTGTTCCAAATTTCAAAGAGAAATTATGGTATTCAACCTCGTCAATCACGCGTCCAACTTGGATAGAAGTGATATCTGATTTTGCCTGATTAAGACGGTCTTTTATTTCGGCCTTAGCTTCCTTGTTTTGAAGTGTTTTTACTTTTGATTTGTATTCTGTTTCAAGCTCCTTAAGAAGTCGTGAACGCTCCTCTTCTGACACTTCAGTAATAATATATCCAGCAAAGTAAATCACCTTTTCTACGTCACCTGATGAGGCTCCAAGAATAAGAGAGATTCGTGAAGGAATATTTCGCAAGAACCAGATGTGAGAAACGGGTGTTGCAAGCTCAATATGCCCCATTCGTTCTCGTCGGACAATCGCTCGAGTAATCTCAACTCCACATTTTTCACATTCAATTCCTTTATATCGAATTCCTTTATATTTTCCACAGTAACATTCGTAGTCTTTTTCTGGACCGAAGATTCGCTCATCAAAGAGACCATTCTTTTCACTTCTTTGTGTTCGATAGTTGATTGTTTCTGGTTTTGTTACTTCACCGCTTGACCAGTCAAGAATTCTTTCTGGTGATGCAATTCGAATTGAGATAGTGTCAAATTCGTTTGGGTTCGTTGTATTAACGACGTTTGGTTTATTGTTTTTCATAGTAGTTCTTTGTTGCGATTATGAGCGATTCTTAGTTTTTGGTTTTTTCGACCCGGTGTCACCTTCAACGTCATCTTTTTCAAAGACAAGGTCGAGTGAGAGACCGCGTAAGTTATTGAGTAGCACGTTAAATGATGCAGGTGTTCCCACTTGCCTAATTCTTTCCCCCTTCACAATAGCGTCGAAAGCTGCAGATCGTCCGACAATGTCATCAGATTTTACAGTCAACACTTCTTGCAAGTTGTAAGCGGCACCATATCCCAAGAGTGCCCACACCTCCATTTCTCCAAATCGCTGTCCTCCGTTTTGAGCCTTACCTCCGAGTGGTTGTTGTGTGATAAGTGAGTATGGACCGATTGATCGCATGTGGATTTTGTCTTCTACCATGTGGTGAAGCTTAAGCACATACATGAATCCAACAGCAATTGGTTGATCAAAAGCTTGCCCTGTTCGTCCGTCAAAGAGTGTCATTTTTCCACTTCGATCAAAACCGGCTTTTTCAAGCTCGTCCTTAATCTCATCTGGCGTAGAACCAGAAAATGGTGGTACTACAGCTTGATATCCAAGAGCATCAGCAGCAAGGCCAAGGTGTAGTTCGAGAATCTGTCCAAGGTTCATTCGAGATGGAACACCAAGCGGTGTAAGAATTACATCTACAGGATCTCCATTCTCATCGTACGGCATGTCTTCTTCTGGAAGGATACGTGCGATAACACCCTTGTTTCCGTGTCGTCCAGCAAGCTTATCACCTACTGATACATTTCGAATCTGAGCAATCTCAATGTGGATTCGCTTAATGATTCCTGAATCAAGCTTGTCTCCGTTTTCTCGAGAGAATACTTTCACATCAATAACACGTCCTTTCTTTCCGTTTTCCATTCGCATTGAAGAGTCTTTGACGTCTCGAGCTTTTTCTCCAAAGAGAGATCGCAGGAGTCGTTCTTCTGGAGTTAATTGTGATTCACCCTTTGGTGTAATCTTTCCAACAAGAATATCTCCGGGAGTTACCTCGGCTCCGACACGGATAACACCGTCCTCACCAAGGTTCTTAAGTTTTGTTTCTCCAACGTTTGGAATGTCGTATGTTGTTACCTCTGGCCCGAGCTTGGTATCACGAACATTACATACCACTTCTTCAACGTGGATTGTTGTAAATTTACTTTGTTTTACGAGGTTTTCAGAAATGATGATAGCATCCTCGTAGTTGTTACCAGACCATGACATGAAGGCTACCTTCACGTTTTGTCCGTGAGCCAGCTCTCCTCGGTCACTTGTTGAAGTGTCCGCAAGAACATCTCCCTTCTTTACCTTGTCACCAAGATCAACGTTTGGTCGTTGATGGAAAGCAGTAAAGCCGTTTGTTCTGTTGAAGTGGATGAGAGTATACTCTTTTTTCTTTCCGTCTTTGTTTTTAATGACAATCTTCTTCGCATCAACGGCATCAACAGTTCCATCTTCTTCTGCAAGAATCACACGTCCACTGTTAACAACAACTGCGCGCTCTGCTCCAGTTGATACGATAGGCGCCTCCGGTACGAGACAAGGAGTTGCCTGCTTTTGCATGTTTGATCCCATGAGTGCTCGGTTGGCGTCATCGTGCTCAAGGAAAGGGATACATGAGGTTGCAAGAGAAAATGCCTGGTTAGTAGCAACATCCATATATTGAACGTCTTTCTTTGCTACCATCAACGGCTCACCA
>Ga0306869_1000275_pt1 | contig 27429 bp, 31 predicted proteins | sample AntRauTorckE6833_FD_190421 | JGI IMG/M metagenome (GOLD analysis project Ga0306869, IMG submission 190421) | Saline lake microbial communities from Rauer Islands, Antarctica - Metagenome Torckler E6 #833 (v2) (version 2) | ecosystem: Environmental > Aquatic > Non-marine Saline and Alkaline >... | reverse complement strand
GGCGTATCGGCGCTATGGTTGGTTCTCCTGATTTTATTAGTGATATTTCACGAGTAAAAGGAGAAAGCGATAGCGGTTTCAATGCTGCTCTTGCTACTGGTGTTCTTGAACTGTTTGAAAACCATCAAGAAGATCTTCAGGTTATTGCAGGTGTTTACGAAAAACGTCTGCAAGTTCTGATTGAAGGTCTTACTTCTACTGGTATGGATTTGGCCCTCAAACCAAAAGCTGGGTTTTTTGTTTTGTTTCATGCTCCAAAGTGTGCATTTGGTGAACAAATTAACGACGGAATACATTTCAATCAAATCATGATCGAAAATACTGGTTTTGTCGGGGTTCCATTCGGACCATATATCCGATATGCAGTTTGCACTCTTGATATCGAACAAGAAATTGATCGTATTGTAGGGTTCTTCGAAAAAGCTGATATTGATCTACATACTGATCTCGTAAAAACCTAGTTGTTAAATCTAGGAAGATAAATTATCAAAAGCCGCACATTTATGTGCGGCTTTTTTCCTTTCTGATTTTCTATAATTCTAAAATTTTATGAACTCTTAACACTAAGTTTTGTCTTTCTATCCTTGTCTAATTTTGGAAGGGTAATCATAAGTAAGCCATGCTTTTCTTTTGCGTCTGCTTCTTCAACGTCAATTTCTTCAGGAAGAATAATATTTCTAGAAAAGCTACCCCAATAAAGTTCTTTATGAAAATAATTTTCCTGGGTAACTTCGATACTGTCCTCTCGAGTTCCATGAATTGTTACCATGTCACGTGTGATATTAATATCCAAGTCTTGTGGCTTAACTCCTGCAACCATTGCCTTTATTATTATTTCTTCCGGAGTATTTAAAACATCAACAGAAAGTTCACCTTCTTCTGCTGGTAAGTGTCTTTCTTCTTGTTGGTCCCCAGAATTATCTTCGTTATGATAATGGTTGTGTGTATGATCATTATCATCAATTTCATCTTCTATATCAAACTCATCGTCAAAGTCATCCACTTTGACAGCACCTGTTAATCTTTGAAAGAATGATCTTTTATTTTTCATAATTTGTTGGTTTATTTATTGGCTTATAAATTTTCTTAACTTTTTCAAATAGCATTATTATTACAACGATTGAAACCCATACGGACACAAAGCCTAGAAGGGTAAAATTGTCTCCTCTAATTATAAAAGAATTAAAGATTGTGTGCAAAGCAATTGAAAGGAAAACACCATAGTAAAGATAACGTTTTTTAACTTCCTTACTTTTATAAAATGCAAAAGCAAGAAACATACCAATGATTCCAGATGCAGAAACATGAAGGAGGCTGGCACCAATAAATCTCATGTTTCCTGTTAAAAGAGCTGTGACAGTATCTCCTGTAAGAAATGGTGCAAATATAAATAGTGTGTTTTCTAGTGCAGAAAAACCAAGAGCGGCTGTAATCATATAAATAATTGGATCAAGTGGCTCATTATTATCTTTTTTGGAAAGTCCTCCTTTGTGTGCTGCAATATATTTTAAAATTTCTTCAGCAGATGCCCAGATAATAAGTGTGATAATTGCAGGAGCATAATTAGTAAAGAAGAGGTTTGAAATATCTCTCCCTTGAAGGATTAAAACATTAACAGTGTATTGAACAACTAGTGCAGCTGGAACTGCCAACATTCCATAAAAAAAAGTGGAAAAAATCGCAATAGCGGGTTCGGGGTTCTTCTTATCTTCTTGGAGCCAGTAGTAGAGCCAGAACATCGCTGGTAAAAAACCTACCACTGTTGAAAATATAATTGTGCTTATTAAACTCATTTTAAATTTCTCGTATCATTATTTTTTAGGCCAATTAGCTATCATTAGTATATCAGAATCTTTCTCTTTTGATTTCGGTAAACTGCTCCAAATGTCTTCTGTAACAAAAGGTATGAATGGATGAAGAGCTTTTAAGTTTTTAGTTAAAATTATGTAAATCATTTTTTGAGTTGATTGACGTGCTTCTTTGTCGTCTCCATTTAAACTTTCTTTACTTTCTTCTATAATTTTATCTGCAAAAGTGTGCCAAAAATAATGATAAAGTTTCTCACTGGCAAGATATAGACGATAATTTTCAATATCATCAGTAACATCTTTTAGGATTCCATCTAGCTCGTCGATATTCTTTTGATCAGTTTCAGAAAGATTTATCTCTGCTTCAAAATCTAAATCATAAACATTTTCTAAAACAAAACGACTAGCATTCCAAATTTTGTTGGAGAATTTTTTATATGCGCGGATTTTGTCTTCACCTAAACTAGTGTCACTTCCTGAACCAATTCCAACAATCATAGACATACGAAGTGCATCTGCTCCATATTTTTCGTTAATTTCAACTGGGTCAATATTATTACCTAATGACTTTGAAATCTTTCGTCCTTTGTTGTCACGAACCATACCGTGTAAGTAGACAGTTTTGAAAGGAACCTCTCCTAACAAATATCCACTCATTAAAATCATGCGAGCCACCCAAAAGAATAAAATATCATATCCTGTTTCTAAAAGGTTGGTTGGGTGGTAATTTTTCAAATCGTCAGTTTCGTTTGGCCAACCAAGGGTTGAGAAGGTCCAAAGTCCAGAAGAGAACCATGTATCAAGTGTGTCTTCATCTTGAACCCAATCATCACCGTCTGGTTTTTCAATACCAACAAAAATATCGTCACCGGTTGCATTTGAACCATTTAGACCTGTGTCTTTTTTATACCAAACGGGAATTTGATGACCATACCAAATCTGTCTTGAAATACACCAGTCGCGTAAATTATTAATCCAATGAAAATAAGTTTTCTTAAATCTATCAGGTAGAATTTCAATTTCACCATCCTTAACAAAATCAGTCATCTGTTGTTTTAGGGTAGTTTCATTCCCATCTTTATCTTTGAAAGTTTTATTAACATCAATCCACCATTGAAGTTTTGGAAGTGGTTCTATAACACCATTTGATCTCTCAGCTCTTGAAAGATTTTGATCAACTTCTTCTTCCTTTTCTAATAAACCTGAAGCACGCAAACGCTCAACAATAATTTCACGAGCAACAGTAGTTTTTATTCCGTTCAGTTCTTCATCGTCAGAAATCATTTTTGCAAACTCGTTAATAACTTGTTTGATAGGGAGGTTATGTCTTTGTGCCATATCATAATCAGCATGAGAATGAGCAGGAGTAACACCAAGAGCACCAGTTCCAAATTCAGGATCCACATCTTCGTCAGCTATAACCTTAATTTCAATTGGAATACCGACAAAATCAATTTTGAAAGTCTGACCAATTAAATTTTTGTAACGTGTGTCATCGGGATGAACAGCAACAGCAGTGTCACCAATTTTTGTTTCAGGACGAGTTGTAGCAATTGTAATTGGAAAATCATGACTATATTTAAAATAATAAAATTTCCCTTTTCCTTCTTCGTGAACTATTTCATCATCAGAAATTGTAGTTTGTCCTTTTGGATCCCAATTAACAATTCTATTTTTTCTATAGATAAGTCCTTCTTTATACATTTTTTTGAAAGCAGTCCGAACAGCAAATTCACGGTCCTTATCTAGAGTAAAAGCTTCCCGAGACCAATCCACACTAGCTCCCATGGATTTAACTTGGTTCACAATAATGTCGTGGCTTTGTTGTGCAAATTCGTTAACTTTTTCTAGAAAAGCCTCGCGACCATAATCATGCCGACTTTTCTTTTCTTCTTTTATTAAAATTTTCTCAACTTTTGTTTGAGTAGCAATAGCAGCGTGATCAGTTCCAGGAACCCAGAGAGTTCTTTTACCCGTCATTCTGTGATATCGAACAATCGTATCTTGTATTGCAAGCATTTGAGCATGTCCTGTGTGCATTACACCTGTAACATTTGGAGGGGGAAGTGCGATTGAATAAGTTTCAGCATCTTTGTCTGTTAGTCCCTTCTCAATAGAGACGTCTGGATTAAACAAACCACTTTCTTCCCATTTTTTATAAATCACCGGTTCTGTCTGAGTCGGTTCGTAAGGCTTCAAAAATTTCTCTGGTAAATTAAACATAGGGAAATATTAGCAGAAATAGGGGTAAAAATGAAGTGTAAAATCTATAAACTCATATTTCCTTCAGCGACAATCTCAGGATTAATTTCTACCTTGTAATCAAATGATTTCAGATAACCAGCAATTCCAATCATAATTGCATTATCTGTTGTTAAATCTATTTCAGGAATAAAAACTTTTACAGATTTCGGGCTAGATGTTTCAGAGTTGTTTTGCAGATTCATAAAAGTTTCGCGGATATTTTTGTTTGCAATGACTCCACCTCCAATTATTAAAACCTCAGCACCATATTTATCTAGTGCTTTCTTTGTTTTTTTAAGTAAAACTTGTGCGACAGCAGTTTCAAATTCCAGTGCAACAAGTGATTTAATTTCTTCACTTAAAATTTTGTCAGAAGCCTCATTTTTTTCAGATACACCATGTTTTTCTTTTAATTTTTTCACAAGGTATAAAACAGCAGTTTTAATCCCTGAAAATGAAAAATCAAAATCGTTAGTTCCGATCATAGGTCGTGGCAGAGAAATATCAAATTTCTCAAGAGACTTTTCAAAATCCAATTCACCACTCGAAATTTTATTACGAGCGACATCAGCAAGTGCAGAAATTTTCGGTCCACCCGGATATTCTAGATCAAGCATTCTAGCAACTTTGTCATAGGCTTCACCAACTGCATCATCTTTTGTTCTACCAATTATTTCATAGTTCCCCCAATCTTTAATCAAAACCAATTCAGTGTGCCCACCAGAAATCAAAAGAGAAATTGCAGGAAAAGTGATTTGTTCGACATTTGCAGACTCCTTTAATACAGAAGTAATATGTCCTTCCATATGATTTACTGGAATAACTGGAATTTGCCATACAACAGAAAGTGCGCGTGCAAAATTGATCCCCACCCAAAGGGCAGGCTCTAAGCCCGGTCCAGACGTAACAGCAATTAAATCTACATTTGGTTTCTTAATCTTTGAAATATATTTTATAAAAGCTTCAAACAAATCTATCTCGCGAGATAAAATTTCACGAACTTCATCCTTGATATTGTTTTCTATTCCAATAATTTCATCATCAGGAATTATTTCTTCATCAGTTTCTTTCAAAAGTTTTTCAAGTAGGGGAGTTAAATTCAGGGAGTGCTCTCTTTTTGCGACTGATGGATAAACACCACCAAACTCCTTATGCATTTCAATTTGGGAATATAAAACATCGCCTAGAATTTTAAATTCAGGTTTTGATTTATCTCCATTTGCCTCTAAAAGAGAAATAGCTGTTTCATCACAACTAGTCTCTATTGAAAGTATTTTCATAGTAAGGAATCATATGTTTTATTGAATGTAATTTCAAGCTTATAATGTAGTTTTAGTAGCCTATTTAAATACTCTAGTTATTTCTGGATTAATTCTTGTAACAATTTCGTAATTAATTGTTTCGCAGTATCCGGCAATTTCTTCTGCTGAAACCTCATCCTTAACATCTTTTCCAATCAGTGTAGCAACATCTCCTTGTTTTGGATTTCTAACTTTTGTTAAGTCCACAATAATCATATCCATTGAAACTTTACCTAATACTTTTGCACGCTGACCCTTAACTAAAACAAATGATTTTGTTGAAGCGATTCTTGGATAACCATGCCAATAACCAACAGGAACAATTCCAATTATAGAATCACGAGAAAGTGTTTCAGAACAATCGTATCCACAAGGCTCACCTTTTTTTACAGCTTTAACTTCTGAAATAATTGCATTCCATTTTAATACAGGTTTTAAATTAACTTCTTGCGCGTGTAGTCTTGTTTCCTCAGAGGGCCATAATCCATACAGCGCAATTCCAAAACGAACCATTTTGAAACGGCTATCAGGATAAATAATAGCAGCAGCGCTAGCAGCACAATGAGTTAGAACATCAGGGTTAATTTCAGATAATTCATCTATCCATTTATTTAAGCCAGAGATTTGTTTTTTGGTGTATACAAGGAATTTATTTGATTCAGCCCCAGCCAGATGAGTGTAAAGTCCTTCAAAAACTATTTTTTTATTTTTAATTAAAACTTTTTTCACATCAATCATTTCATCCTCCATAAATCCTTGTCGGTGAAGGCCTGTATCTGCTTTGATATGAACTTTAATTTTGCAATTCAGGGCTGCTAAATCTTTGAGAGATTGAGAGTTCGAAATTGTAAGTGAAATATTTTTTTGCGAAGCTTCCTTGAAGTTATTTTTGTGAGTGAAACCTAAAACTAAAAGAGGCTTCTCCAATTTATTTCTTCGCAACAGAACTGCCTCATCAAATGAATCGACTGCCAAAAAATCAACCCCTACCTTTTCCAGAATTTTTGCACATTCTACAATTCCGTGTCCATATGCATTGGATTTAACAACAACCATTTTTTTTGGAATCCTTCCAGAATTTTTTGATAATGTTTTAAAATTAGAAATTAAATTTTTCTGACTTATTTCAACCCACGTTCTTTTACTTGTATCTATCATGTGTGTTTTAGTATATTAGAATTATGATAATATTACAAAATGAAAAAAGGGAAAGTAGGATTTTTTGATTCAGGATATGGGGGACTTAGCATTTTAAAGAATGTTATAAAAGACCTTCCTGAATATGACTATATTTATCTTGGTGATACAGCTAGAAATCCGTATGGGACTAGAACACAAGAAACTATTTATGAATATACAAAACAAGGAATGGAATTTCTTATTAAACAAGGTTGTGAACTTATTGTTATTGCTTGTAATAGTGCCTCATCAGAGGCTTTACCTAGAATTCAAGAGGAATTAATTAATAACAATCATACAGACAAAAGAATTTTAGGTGTAATAATTCCTGCCTCAGAGGAAGCAGTAGAAAAGACTAAAAATGGGGAAGTTGGAGTAATTGCAACATCCAGCACCGTCTCATCGATGGCATTTGTTAAAGAAGTTAAAAAATTGAATAAAAATGTAAACGTTCATCAAGTTGCTTGTCCACTCTTAGTCTCTCTTGTTGAATCAGCTGAATCAGATGATGAAATTATAAAACCTATCATCGAAAAGTATTTAAAAAATACTGAACTTGAAAAAGTAGATACTTTGATTCTTGGGTGTACTCATTATGGACTAATAAAAGATAAAATTCTAGAAGTCTTAAAAGTTTTAGGAAAAGATATAAAAATAATTGATGAAGGAGAGGTTGTTTCTAAAAAACTTATAAAATATTTAGAAAATCATCCAGAAATTAATCAAAAATTATCTAAAGAAAATGAACGACATTTCTACACAACTGATTTGACAGACGGATTTAAAAAAAATGGATCCGTATTTTTAGAGCAAGAAATTGAAGTAGAAAAAATAGATTTAAATTGAGTCACTTTTCATAATTGTTATAATAATAATTATGAAAAATACAAAAAATAAAATACTTCTTTATTTATCAACATTCGCAGCATTTCTTTTAATAGATTTTACTTGGATTATATTCGGTGCGAATCCACTTTATCAGGCAGAAGTAGGGGAATTACTAACTGAGAGTTTTAGAATTATTCCAGCATTTTTGACTTATATTACATTGGTTGCTGGAATATTTATATTTGGTATTAATCCTGCATTCAAGGAGAGAAGATTCTTTAAAAGTATCGTCTTAGGTTCTATTTTTGGACTTTTTTCTTATTCTATATTCGCACTTACTAATTATTCTATTGTTGAAGCCTGGACATTAAAGGTAGCAATCACTGATATTGTCTGGGGAGGTGTAATTGGAGCTATTATTGGGGGTATTGGATATAAATTATCTGTTGCATTTTTGAAATAAATTGTTATTATTTTTCTACTTACTTTACTATGTTTGGTAAGTAGAATTTTGGCTCTATCGTCTAACGGTTAGGACGCGGCCTTTTCAAGGCTGAAATCGGGGTTCGATTCCCCGTAGAGTCACATTTTTAAAATAGATTTTATTTAAGATTGAATTGTTTTACCAATTAACCAAGTTATAACAACTAATCCTTCCTGTAGAGCTGTATTTTGTTTCCTCACAATACCATTGGTATTGGATACGTTCACCAGATGTTGTTTTTGCACCAGGTCTATAAAGACCTGGTGAGCAATACCCATCTTCATTAGATGTTCTAGTCTGACTTTCTGAAGGAAGACTGTAGTAGTAAGGGAAATCTACAGTTGTATTAGCACCACAAGAAGGGGGTGTTGAGGTCTCTGGATTTGTTGAGCAAGTTTCAGTATTTAATGAGTCAGAATTATCTCTACATACCCATTCTAGCCATTGTGTTTTATCAGTGTTGTTGTATCTATCGTTAACACTTATTATTGTAGCTTCTGATGTACATGCTTCAGAATGATTTGGTGCATAATCAGCGTGTGGATTATTGTTGCCAACTCCACATAGAGAAGTAATTCCATCAGAAACATCATCTCCTTCTGGAATAGAACCGTTATCATCACTAGTTGAACCTAAATTATATGACCTACTATTACCCGAGCTATCACTAACATTAGTAATGTTAGTTTCTGGGTCATATGAACATTCTGCTCCTATGTCAGAGCTAACACAGCCATCAAATTCTGATTGTCCTTTTTCTGAATCTAATATTGATAAAAGAGAACCTGTACCATCCTCGTTTTGTTGATAATAATAACTTGATCCATTACTACTTCTTGGAATTTCTGAAAAGGTGTTTCCGTCAACTAATTTTTGCATAGATGCGTTATATCCAACTGAACCTTCAACATATAAACCAGCTCCGTTATTATTATTTGGATATTCTCCATTATTATTAGATTTGTATAATTCAATAGCACTAGTTGATTCTCTAACTTGAGAAATTCTTTTTGCATCTTCACCTCTAAGTTTTGCTTCGGATACAGAATAAAAAATCACAGAGGATAAGAGGGCAATTATAGATATTGAAATAAGTATTTCTATAAGTGTAAAACCGTTTTGCTTCATTATGGTAAATTATAACCAATTTAAATAAAAAAACTAATTCTGTGTCAACCAAATATAAATATCTTCAAGTGCCTTAACAGAATCACCTGCGGCGATGTTATTTTGATGGTATTTAACGTTAGTAACGTCACCAGCAGCCCAAATACCATCTTGGCTAGTTCTCTGTGTCCAAGGGTCAATTTTGATTGTTTTATCGTCATCTAAATCAACAAGGTCAGCTACAAAACTGTTTGTAGGGACAGCACCAATCTCTACAAAGATTCCTTCTGTTTTCATTTCTTTTTCTTCACCTGACTCTTTCTCTTTATATTTAAATCCTGATACAAATTTATCGCCTAAAATTTCTGTAGTTTCAACATTCAGCAAGAAATTTATTTTAGGATTTTTCTTCAGTGCATCAACTGTTACAGGATCTCCACGAAATTCATCTCGACGATGAACAATAGTTACAGACTTTGCATAAGCAGCCAACTGAGCAGCACTCTCTAGAGCCGAATTACCACCACCAATAACTGCGACATCTCTATCTGTGAAAAGTGGGCCATCACAAGTAGCACAATAGGTAAGTCCTTTGTGTTCCAATTCATCAGCACCAGGAACATCAATACGACGGCGACTAGAACCTGTTCCAATCAGAATAGCTTTTGCTTGGTATTCGTCACCTGATTTTGTTTTAAGATTAAAACCTCCATCAATTTTTTCAATCTTTTCGACTAGTTGTCCTTTTTTGACATCAACAATTTTACCAGAATAAGCTTCTAGGTGCGCCTCTAATTTATCAGCAAGTTTTTGACCAGAAATATTTATATCACCAATCCAGTTTTCAATTCCGTCAGAGACGATACTTTGCCCACCAAATTTGTCTGCGATGAAAATAGTTTTGATTTGTTTACGGGATGCGTAAACGCCGGCTGCAACACCTGCTGGACCTCCACCTATAATTGCTAATTCGTACATAATAATCTTTTAGTTAAATTGTTAAGAAGTTCTTACATTGTATCAAAATAAAAAAGCTGTCTCAATAGAGACAGCTTTTGAAAAGTAAAGAGTTAATCACTGACTCTTTTCGTCTAAATGTACTAGAAGTTTTTCGGTTGCTTCCAAATAACTTTTAAGGCCTAGTCCATATACACGCGGTAAACCGTCTCTAACACAGACGTCTACAAAAAGACTTTTTCTGTGGTTTAGTATATCTAATAGAATAAGCGGTATTGATGGTACACCTTTAAATTTTGCAAAATCAAGTGCATCTCGAATAGATATGGAATCACAATGTGTCATTCCAATTATAATACCTACAACAGAGCTGTCTGAATGCTCTTGAATCAAATCAATCATTACGCCAATATGATTTGTCTGATGAGAGATTAACTCATACCCACCTGATTTCACTTTTTCTGAAACAGCAAATTCTATCTCCTCAAGAGTTGCTTTTTCAAAAGCATCTGAGTGACCTTTACCTAAGAGATTTAGATTTGGGCCATTTAACAAGAGAATATGTTTATTATCATTTTTATCGGGCATTTAAGCTCCTTTCTTTGTTGTTTTGTGATTAATTAGGAAAGAATGTTCCTTTCGCATATTCCCTCATATTAAAGACTTTGTCAAACAAAAAACACCTAATAAAATATCCTATTGAGAATCTTTGCAGGACATCATTTAAAATATAACTGAGTCCTAAACTAATTCGATGTAGATTATTTTATTAGGTGTTTGTTTGATGCGATTACTTAATCTTTGATCTTCTTAAGAATGATGGGACTGCTCCCCAGTCATCATCATCATCATCTGATGAGTCCTTCATTTTTGGTTCTGTTTCTCTTGGTTTTTCTTCCTCTTCTTTTCTAACTTCTACCTTCTTTTCTGATTTAAAGATTCCTCCTGATTCTTCTTCTTTTTGTTGATTAGTATTTCCACCAAATAGACTTTTCTTTACTGCATTTTCTGGAAATCCTGAAGCGATAATAGTCACTTTTAAGTCTCCCTTTTTCAACTTATCATCATGCACAGTTCCAAAGATAACCTTTGCATCTGGATCCATTGATTCAGTAATGATTTTAGCTGCGTCTTGGATTTCAAACATAGTAAGGTCTGAACCTCCAGCAATTGAGAATAGAACTCCTTTTGCACCTGTAATTGAAATATCTAATAGAGGGGAATTGATAGCCATTTTGGCTGCTTCTTCTGCACGCTTTTCACCGTTTGCAATACCAATACCCATAAGGGCTGAACCAGCTTCTTTAAGAACGGCTCTAATGTCAGCAAAGTCGATGTTAATAACACCAGGTGTAGTAATAAGATCTGAAATTCCTTCAACTGCTTGCTTCAAAACATCATCACACATTTCAAAAGCGTGATCTGCTGTAGTTTCTTTTGAAATATTTGAAAGTAGTCTGTCGTTTGGAACAACAATAATAGCATCTACTTCTTTTCGAAGTTCTTCTAATGACTCTTCAGCAATTCTCATTCTGTGACGTCCTTCAAAGAAAAATGGTTTTGTTACAACAGCAACAGTTAATGCTCCTGATTCTTTTGCAATATTTGCCATAACTGGTGCAGCACCTGATGCAGTTCCACCTCCTAGTCCGCAGGCAATAAATACCATGTCAGTATTTTTAATTGCTTCTTGAACTTCTTCTTTAGTTTCTTCAATAGCACGACGTCCAATATCAGGATTCATTCCAGCACCTAAACCTTTTGTAAGGTTTTTCCCAATGTGGATTTTTTTCTTGGCTAATGATTTATGTAAATCTTGTGAGTCTGTATTTGCAACAATAAATTCAACACCTTTTACTTTTGAATTTATCATGTGGTTTGTAGCATTCTTTCCAGAACCTCCAATTCCAATAACTTTTATTCTAGCGAATGTTTCTATTTCCGGTTTTACTTGTGGCATTTTTTTATTAAAATTATCTGTTAAAAAGCACTTAAATATAAGTTTCCCCCTTATTTATAAGTTCTCTATATATTATATTTTAAAAAGCTTGTCTGCAAGTTGAAAAAGACAAGATTTTAGGTGTAATTTAATACTATTAAAATAAAAAAAGGGGAATGTTAAGGTAAAAACTTCTTAAACCAGTTAGAAATAAAACGTGTAGTTTTCCTGATAAGGTTTTTCCCAATATTTATACCGATTGAACCTGTATCATCAGCATAGAGACCAAATACACATAATCCATAGGCAACGGCCCAGGTGGCATCTTTTATTTTTACAGGATTTTCATCATTTTTGTGCATTTTGACTATACTTGCAACTTTTGACGGAAGCTTTAGTTTTGCTCGAGCTAAATCTTTTGTATCAATCATTTTAGATCCACCTCCAGTAATAATAATTCCAGCAGGTAATAGTCCACTTTTGTCTATTTTTTTAAGGTGAGCATCAATAAGCTCAAAGATATCTGACAATCTAGACTCAACAATATCGTCTAGTTTTTTCTTTGGAATTTCAGATGGTGTGTATCCTTGATCTCGATCAATTTTAATCTTCTCTGCTTCTTCAATTGAAACTTTTAATCCAAGTGCAATATCGTTAGTGATATCATTTGCCCCGACAGGGAATACTTCTAAGGAAACAGGTATATCATTTTCATAAACAACTATTGAAACAGTTTCAGAACCGATGTTAGATAAAATACATCCTGCGATTTTTTCTGTTTTTGAAAGAGTTACCAATCCAGCTGAAAGTGGAGCAGCCATAACATCCGCAATTTCGATACCAGAATTTTGAATAGTTTGAATAAGTTCCTGTAGGTGATGAGAAAGGGAAGTAATGTATAACATTTTAACCTCTAGTTTTACTCCCTTCATTCCGACTGGGTCATTTCCTAAAATTGATTTGCTGTCTACCTTGTATTCTACTGGAATAGAGTGAATGATTTGTCTATTTTGAATGAAATCCTTTGGAAGGTTATCTTGAGAGTCTTTTGTGGCTTTTTCAATATCGATTTCAGTTATTTCATTATCGGCGCGTGAGATTACTACACTACCAGTCGATACCTCACTAGCTAGACCAATACCTCCAATTGAAATATAAGCTCGCTCAACACGAACACGCGCATTTTTCTCTGCTTGCCTAACCGCTTTCCTAATACTTCGAATAGCATCTGTCTGATTAATTATATAACCATGTCGTAAACCTTTTGATTCAGAAAAACCTACACCAATTATTTTGGGCATTTGTGAACCATCTTGATGTTGTGAAATAACAACTTTTACTTGGTATGTTCCAATGTCTATACCTACTGCAATTTTGCTCATAAAAAGATTACTATGGTTCTATTTTAATAGAAAAAAACATATTTTGCACGTGTATAACTTTTTTTGAAAAGTGTTAAGAAAAAGTTTGAGTACTGTAAAGTATTTTAGTATAAAAGTTTCAAATATTTTTCTTCCAATTTCTCCATCTTATTTCCATGATCAAATCCTTTTAGATGAAGACACCCATGAATAAAAAGATAAGTTAAATATTTTTTATAATTCATTTTAAATTTAGGGGCTTCTTCTTTTGTTTCTAAATCTAGAAAAATTTCTCCGACAGTTTTTTCTAATGGAAAGCTTAATACATTTGCAGGATAATTTTTATTTCTAGTTTTTTTATTTATTTTTTTAGATTCATTATTGTTTAATAGGACAACAGAAAGTTCGTATTTCTTCCCTAAGATTTTATTTTTAATTTCTTCCAATTTTTTTGAAGAGAGTGGACTTCTTAATTCTGTTTGTTTTAAAATATTAAACATAGTATTAAAATTTATTACAATTTTTATGTCGATAAAAGACGCCTTGTTTGGCGCCTACTTTTTATCGTCTTCCTCTTTTTGGAGTTATTTTTCCTAGTTTGATTTGCTTTTCAATTTCAGCAGTTTTTTTAAGAGTTTTTAGTTTGTTTTTTTTCTTAACAAAATCTGATTTTGGTCTCTCTGCATATCTAAGAGTTTTTGACTTACGAATAACACCAGCTTCTTGGACCTTTCTTCCAAATCTTTTTAATAAGCTGATGTTGCTTTCGTTTTTCTTTTTTGTGATTTCTACGTTATTTGCCATAATGTGATAAGCAATACATTAGCATAATAGTATTTATGTGGCAACACTTATTTAAGTGCTTTTAATACCTTTGCTAAATTATTTAATTCTATTACTGATTGGGATTTACTTTCTTTGTCTCTAAAAAGAACTGTTCCTTCTAAAGCTTCTTTTTGTCCTGTTATTATAATGTGTTCAGATTTTGCTTTTTTTGAAGCAGAAATTTGGTTTGTCAGACGATCTCTATAAATTTTGTGTTTAACTGAAATACCTTCTTTTCTTAGATCATCGATAATTTTAATTGAATTAAGTTTAGCAACATAACCTAACTGCATAAAGAATATTTTAGTACTCTCTATTTTTTTAAGTAGTTTTGTAGTGATGGTTTTTTGTTTTGGGATATTAACAACTGCACCAATTGCAGGAATCTCTTTTCTTGTACCAATTTTCTTATAAAGCATATTGTATCGACTACCAGCAGCAACAACTTTTTTAGAATCTAAATCTACAATTTCAAAAACTGTATGAGTAGAATAATTTTGGTCACCTAGCACGAAAGAATCTATTTCGTATGGAATTGCCATTGTTTCCATAAATTCAATAATTTCACCAAAATGTTTTCTAGTTTCATCTCCAAGGAAGTCCATTGTTCTTGGTGCTTCTTCGTGAACAATAGAGCATTGATTTTTTCCTTTTTTAGTTAGTGTGTGAACTCCATCTTTGAAATACTGACGGCAGTTAACATTCATATCGTTTATATTTTTTCTATAATGAGCAGTTGCTTCTCTTATAAAAGCTGTTTGTGCATCCTTTCCACCAATATTATTTATTTTCACACAAATATTTTTAATTCCATTTTCTTCCAGTATAGTAACTGCAGTTTTAATCACGATAGCTTCAGCAATACTTTTAGGAATATTTAAAATATGTAAATTTATTATTTCTTCACCTGGTTTTTTACGTCTTTTTTTATGAGATCCATTAGCACTTCCTTCATAATATAAAAGCTTTGGTTCGATACTTTCTTTACCAAGTTCCTCTTTGTAGTTTTTTAAAATAGAAAGTGCCTCTTCCATTGGAAAAAGGTTATCGTCTAAATAGCCCACTTCTTTTTGTGCTGCTTTGACTGCTTTTATGTCATCCATTGTAACGGGATAAGCATTTCCAATCTCAAAACCGAAATATTTTGCAATTCCTGCTGCCTCAAAAAATTTTTCTTGTTTATTTACCATATCTATTTAAATTAATTATTAAAATCAAATTCTCCTGGAAGAAAATCTATTTTGCTTGCTGGTAATAATCTAATGTATGCTCTACCTATAATGTATTCCTCACCGAGTGGACCCCAAATTCTAGAATCCAAACTAGCACTTCTATTGTCTCCCATGACAAAATATTCATCATCATTTAGTTTAGTCTCGGTAAAAGAGTCTTTTCTAAGTTTAATATAAGGCTCATCTAAGATTACTTCAGAACCATCTTTTTTTAGGATTGTTATTTTCTCTCCTGATATTTGTATCGTTTCACCTGGGAGTCCGACAACTCTTTTAATGAAGAATTTTGAAGTATCTTGTGGAAATCTAAAAACAATAACATCACCACGACTAGGATCAGTAAGGTGATATGTAAGTTGGTCCACTACTATATATTGCCCAGTTTCAAATGTTGGACTCATTGAAGCACCATTTACAACAAAAGGCTGTGCTACATACATTCTAATAGGGATTACTACAATCAAGGTGATTATGGCAAATTTGATAAATTCAACTAAACTCCAGTCATTCTTATTCTTTTCAGTTTCAGTTTTCTTGGGATCCATAAATTTGTAAGTTATTTTAATCTAGAATCCCATTTGACACAAGTTTGTTTATGTAAAATAATGTATCTCATGTTTTATATTGTCGGATTAGGAAATCCTGAAGTTGAATACGACGGAACTCGTCATAATATAGGTAGAGAAATTGCTGAAAAATTTGCAAAGAAATTCGACTTTGGTGATTTTGAATTTGATAAGAAAAGTAACTCCTTGGTTTCAGTCGGAGAAATAAAAATAAGTTCTAGAAAAAAAGAACCTGTGACCGTAATTTTGCCTCAAACATTTATGAACAAATCAGGAAACTCTCTAAAGAAATTTATCACCAGTGCAAAAAAAGCAAAAAGTTTAATCGTGATCCAAGACGACATTGATATGGTTATTGGAAAAGGAAAAATTGTTTTTGGAAAAAATAGTGGAGGACATCGTGGGATTGATTCAATCAAGCGTGCGGTAAAAACAAAAGAATATATCAGAGTAAAAATTGGAATCTCACCATCTACACCAACTGGAAAAATCAAAAAACCAAAAGGTGAGGAAAAGGTAATCAAACATGTTCTTGGAAAATTCTCTCCAAAAGAACAACCTATTATCAAAAAACAGATAAAGAAAACTGTTGAGACATTAGAAAAAATTGTTACAGAAGGGTATATGAAGGCTATGAATGGGTTTAATTAGAAAAAAATACTAGAATTAAAAAATACCGCACATAAATGTGCGGTATTTTTTAATCTATTTTATTAACTTATGCCTTTAAAGCCAAAGTCATTTTTTGATCCTTAGGATCGAATAGTGTAATTGAGAAGTCATAAACTTTTCCAAGTTGTAAGGCTTCTTTCAATTTGTCTTGATTTTCAAAATCAGAAACGTGAATTAATCCAGCAACACCTTCTTCGATAGAAGCAAGCGCACCGTGGTTATTGTATTTGATAACAACACCTTTAACTTCGTCTCCTTTATTGTATTTTTTACCAGCTTCGTCCCATGGGTTTGGAGTAAGAGCTTTGATTGAAAGAGAAACTTTTCCATCTTTCACTTCAATAACTTTCACTTTAACCTTTTCACCAACACTTACATGTTGTCTTGGGTCTTCAACTAGTGACCAATCAAGTTCTGAAATATGAACTAGTCCTTCTAGATTGTTATTAACTTTAACGAATACACCAAAGTCAACAACACCAGTAACTTCACCATCTAGAACATCTCCAACCTTGTATTGTTCTGCTTGTTCGGCAGTTGCTTCTGATTTCTCTACATCTTTTTCTGAGAAAACAAGTTTCCCGTCGTCAGGTGTAGCACCAATAACAGATACAACAATTTTTTCACCAACAAGTTTACGAAGTTCTTCTAAAATTTTCATTTTATCTCCGTCAGTAACACGTGGGTAATGTTCAGTTTTTAATTGTGAAGCTGGTAGGAATCCCTGAAGTCCTTGCCAGTTTAAAATAAGACCACCTTTGTTAGCATCTTGAACCATAAGGTCAAGTGGAGTTTTCTTTTTGATAGCTTCCTCAACTTCTCCCCAAATAAGAGCTTGCTTAGCTTCTTTAAGTGAAAGTTCAATATAACCATCTTCGTTTTTAGTATCTACAACTTTTGCAGAAACTGTATCTCCAACATGTATTTTCCTAACAATATCTCTGGCAATGATAAATTCACGACCATAGATTATTCCTGTTCCAAAAGGTGCAACATCAATATAAATAGAAGATTTGTCTAAAGCTACAACTGTTCCTTCTACCATGTCACCATCTTTCGGTGGAACTGGTGAATCTTCAACTAGTCCCATCATTAATTTATTTTCTAATTCTTTTTCCATAATATTTTTTGCTCTAAAAAGCAAAAAAGCTCATAGGTCTTGTGGTTCATTCTGTCGTTTCTGAAATTTCTGTGACAGATTCTGTTAAATTCTTGAATCTGTTTACCAACAAGGGTTACTATAAACTCAGCTAATAATTTTTAGAGTTGTTCAATATACTACTTATTATCTAGAATAAGTCAAAGGGGGTTGAATTTAAAAAAGTTGTGCTATAATCGTTCCATTATGGTTATTACATTTCACGGATTAGAGTCAATAAAAATTACACAAGGGGACCATACAATCGCTTTCAATCCTCCTTCAAAAAAATCAAAACATTCAAAGGTAAGTTTTGGTTCAGATATTACACTTATTAGTGCAAATCATCCTGATTTCAATGGATCAGATACAACTTCACGAGGAGATAAAGAGTCTTTTGTCGTTAAAGGTCCAGGAGAATATGAAATAAAAGAATTCTTTATTCGTGGTTTTCCTACAAAAACAAATTACGGTGGAAAAGAATTAATAAATACAGTCTACTCACTAGGTGTTGATGGAATTAATATTGCATACCTTGGTGCACTTGATGATGCAGAATTATCACCAGAGATAAAAGAAGAACTAGGACAAGCTGATATTTTATTTGTTCCTATTGGAGGAGACGGCGTTCTAAATTCAGCTGACGCTTATAAAACAGCCGTAAAAAGAGAGCCGGCAATTATCATCCCAATTCATTATGGAGATGTTGGTGAGAATGACGCATTAAAATCTTTTCTAAAAGAAGGAGGACAGGAAGATATAAAACCAGTTGAAAAATTGACTATAAAGAAAAAAGACTTAGATGGAAAGCAGGGAGATATTGTAGTTTTAAAAAGTTAATTTAAAAACTATGAATTTTTTAAATAAATTGAAACAAAAAGATTCTGCTTCACAAGATTCATTTACTTTTATGGTTTCATTCGGAATAACATTATTTATATTTATGATTTGGGTTTTGACAATGGTGTATGGAGTTGTGGGACAGTCTGAAAATAATACAGCTTCACCAATTGAAATTTTTTCAGAAAAAATGAAATCAACATTTAGCGGAAAAGAGACTTATAGTGCTGATAAATAATTATTTTTGTGATAATATAGAAAAACTTAAATTATGCCGAAAGATATAAAGAAAAATAATCCCGAAAAAGAACCAGAAAAAGTCGAAAAACTTGCTCTACAAGTTATTAATTCTCCAATTTCTGATGAAATGAAAAAATCCTTCTTGGATTATGCTATGTCTGTTATTACAGATCGTGCTTTATCTGATGTTCGTGATGGTTTGAAACCAGTTCATCGTAGAATTCTTTATTCTATGCACAAAAATGGTTTGACTAGTGGAGCTAGATTTAAAAAATCTGCTTCCGTAGTTGGGGAAGTTATTGCCAAATATCACCCTCATGGTGATACATCTGTTTATGAGGCGATGGTAAAGATGGCACAACCTTTTACAATGCGATACCCACTTGTAAAAGGACAGGGAAACTTTGGTTCTATTGATGGTGATCCTGCTGCTGCTTATCGTTATACAGAGGCAAAAATGGACAAATTAGCAGAAGAACTTTTGATGAATTTAGAAAAAGACACTGTAGATTTTCGTCCAAACTTTGATGGTGCAGAATCAGAGCCTGTCGTTATGCCTTCCACTGTTCCAAACCTTCTTTTGAACGGGACACTAGGTATCGCTGTTGGTATGGCATCAAATGTCCCACCACATAATCTTGGTGAATTAATGGATGCTTCAATGTTTTTACTTGAAAATGAAAAAGCATCAACTGAAGATTTGTTAGATTTTGTTAAGGGTCCTGATTTTCCACTAGGAGGAATGGTTTTTAATAAAAAAGATATTCATGCTGCTTATGCAAATGGTCGAGGTGGAGTAGTTTGTCGTGGTGAAGCAGAAATTGTAGAGGAGAAATCTGGTTCACATCAAATTATCATTTCTTCAATTCCTTTCCGTGTTAACAAAGCAGATTTAATTACAAAAATTGCAGGACTAGTTAGAGATAAAAAAATAGAAGGAATCAAGGGGCTTCGTGATGAATCAACAAATGATATTCGTGTTGTTATTGATATTAAATCATCTGCACATCCTCAAAATATTTTAAATTATATTTATAAACACACACAACTAGAAGAAAACTTTAATTTTAATATTGTTGCACTTGTTGATGGAGTGCCTCAAACACTTTCTCTAAAGGAAGTTTTACAGGAATTCGTAAAGCACAGATACGATGTTGTTACTCGACGCACAAAATTTGAATTAAGAAAAGCTGAAGCACGCGAACATATTTTACTTGGTTTGAAAAAGGCACTTGATCATATCGATGAAATTATCAAACTTATCAAGGCTTCAAAAGACACATCCGAGGCACATCGTAATTTAATGAAGAAATTTAAATTCAGTGAACTTCAAGCAACTGCTATTTTGGAAATGCGTCTACAAAAACTTGCTGGATTAGAACGAAAGAAAATTGAAGATGAACTTGCAACAATTCAAAAATTCATCAAAGAAATGAAAGAACTTCTTGCTTCAAAGACAAAGATGAGAAATCTTATCAAAAAAGAAATGTCAGATGTTAAAGATAAATTTGGTGATGCTCGTAGAACAAAAGTTATCCCGCACGGTGTAAAAAATATTTCATTAGAGGATCTAATTCCTGACGATGACAGCGTCCTTGTTCTTACAAGTGGTGGTTATGTAAAAAGAACAAACCCTGCAGAATACAAAAAACAACGTCGTGGGGGTGTTGGTGTCGTTGATTTAAATACAAAAGAAGAAGATTTTATTCATACTTTATTGCACACAACTACACATAGCGAACTTCTATTCTTTACTGACAAGGGAAAGGTTTATCAAATTAAAATGTATGATATCCCAGAAGGAAAGCGTGCTACAAAAGGAAAATCAATTATGAACTTCCTATCATTAGAAGCAGACGAACATATCACGTCTGTTCTTCCAATGCCAAAAGCTTCAAAGGAACTAAAAAATGTTTCCGTGATGATGGTTACAAAAGAAGGTGTCGGTAAAAAAGTTTCTGCTGAGAGTTTTCATGATGTTCGAAGAAGTGGAATTATTGCTATTAAATTAAATGGTGATGATCAATTAATGTCAGCTGATTTTATGCAAAGTGGAGATAGCGTTTCAGTTGTAACAAACAAAGGACAATCAATTCGTTTCAAAGATTCAGATATTAGGGAAATGGGTCGTGGAGCAGCTGGTGTTCGTGTAATTAAACTAGGAAAAGAAGACCATGTTGTAGCAGGACTACGCGTCAGAGCAGAAGAAGAAAACAACAACATTCTAGTCTTTACTGAAAAAGGATATGGAAAACAATCTTCATTAGAAGAATATAAAATTCAAAAGCGTGGAGGGTCAGGAATTAAAACTACAAAGGTAACTGCGAAAAATGGTCCAATAGTAAAGGCAATCATTGTAAAAGAAGACACTGACGAAATTGTGGCGATGTCGAAAAAAGGTCAAGTAATCAGAGTCGATGTTGATGAAATTCCAATCTTAGGAAGACAAACTCAAGGAGTTCGTGTTATGAAGCTTCGGGCAGGAGATGAAATTGCGACAGTTGTTGCGTTCTAAGAAATAGAAAATAAAACACCATAATCATCTGTGGTGTTTTATTTTACTCAATTGTTAGTAAGTCTACTTTTATTTCTGAAAAATCTAGTATAATAAAGACAAATGTTTTCAAGCCCAGAACAAAATATAGAAAAGGTTCATATTGACCCAGGAATGAAAATTGCTGACCTTGGTTCAGGAGCTGGTTTTTATTCAATTGCAGCAGCAAAATTAGCTGGACCGTCTGGTCGCGTATATGCAGTTGATGTTCAAAAAGATTTATTAGAAAAACTAAAACAAGAATCTCTCTCTGAAGGACTTTCAAATATTGAATTAGTCTGGGGAGATCTAGATGAACCAAACGGAACAAAATTAGCAGATGATTTGGTAGAAAGAATTATTATTGCAAATGTTTTATTTCAAGTAGAGGATAAGGATGCATTAATTACAGAAGCAAAAAGAATCCTGAAATCAAAAGGAAAGATTTTATTTGTTGATTGGTCAGATTCATATAATGGTTTAGGTCCGCAACTATCTGATATTATCAGACCTGATGTTGCACAAACTCTTTTTGAATCACACGGATTTGAATTTGAAAAAGAAATTCAAGTAGGTGATCATCATTACGGGTTAATTTTTAAACTATAATGAACAGTAAACTAACACCATTTCAATTAATTCTTTTTGTAGTAATTGTATTTTTGATCATTGCTGGTGTTTTAACATTTGCACTTAAAAAACAGGCATCACAAGACAAACTTCCACAAATAACCGTCTGGGGAACATTGGATAGAGATTTTTTTGTCGCATATCAAGATGCAATGAACACAGTTAATCCTGAGTCAATCGCTATCACTTATTCAGAGTTTTCTGAGGATGATTTTGAAGATGAACTTATAAACGCACTTGCATCAGGTGTTGGTCCAGATGCTATTGTTTTTACTGAGGATTTAATTGTGGAACACGAAAATAAGTTATTTACAATAGGTTATGATTTTTATAAACAATCTGATTTCAAAAATAATTTTATAGAAGGAGCTGAAGTTTTATTAAAAGAAGATGGAATTCTCGGGATACCTTTTTTAGTTGATCCTCTTGTTTTATATTGGAATAGAACAACACTTAATTCAGCTGGAATATCACAACCACCTCAATATTGGGATGAATTTCTTGAATTAGTCCCCCAATTAACAGTCAGTGACTCATCGTCAAATATTACTCGATCAGCAGTTTCTCTTGGAGAATTTAGAAATATTAATAATGCGAAAGAAATTTTTACAACAATTGTTGGACAAGCAGGTAATCCTATTGTAGTTAGAGAAATTGAGGATGGTAGTATTGGTAATTTCACCTCTGTATTTTCAGAAAGATTTGGTTATAAAGTTTCACCAGCAGATGCAGCTATTAATTTTTTCACACAGTTCTCAAATCCATCAAAGAAAACATATACATGGAACAGGAGTCTTCCTCAGTCTGACGAGATGTTTCTTTCAGGTGACTTAGCTTTTTATCTTGGCTATGCTAGTGAGAGGAATTCTTTAATTGAAAGAAATCCTAATCTGAATTTTGGAATTGCACAGTTACCTCAGTCTCGTTCTAGTGTCCAGAAATACACTGGAGGGAAGATGCATTTTCTTGGGATTCTAAATGGTTCAGAAAATATTACTTCTGCTTACACTCAGTTTATTACAATGTCTAGTTCTCAAAATATGTCTTTTCTTTATGACTTGATTAATTTACCACCTGTACGTAGAGATCTATTGGCTGAAGTTCCTTCAGTTGATTATAGAGATACTTTTAATAAAGCTGCTTTAATTACAAAACCTTTTGTAGATCCAGATCCTGAGGCAACACAGGCACTATTTCATAATTCTATAGAATCGGTAATTAGTGGTCGTTTCTCAGTTGGTGATATTTTGAAAAAAGTTGATAATGATTTGGAGTTAATAATAAAAAACTGATTATGAAAAAAATTTTAATTTACAGTTTGGTTTACTTGGTGGTTTTTTTGCCAGTAGTAGCTTATGCACAAGGTGTGGGTAAATTAGTTCCTTGTGAAGGGTCTGGTTGTAAAATAGATGATTTTTTAACACTCCTTTTTAATGTAATTAACTTTATAATATTTTTAGGTGTTATTTTCTCGACTTTAGCATTTGCTTACGCAGGCTTTCTTTATATAACAGCACAGGGAGATACGAATAAAGTTAAAAGTGCTACAAAAATATTTACAGGAGTTGCAATTGGTTTATTTCTAGCGTTTACTTCGTTCCTAGTTATCCAGTTGATAACTACTTCATTAGGCTTGAAGGACGCAATTCCAATTAAATTAAAATAATGATAAAATTTATCTATGAAAAAAATTTCTAAAATCAAAAAATATTATCGTGTGTTGGTTGCTGTAATGTTTTTTATTCCAAATATTGTTTTAGGTCAACCTGCGGCTGGTTCAGGCGGAACAGGTAATACACCAGTTGGTTCAGGTGGAACAGGTAATACACCAGTTGGTTCAGGTTCAACAGGACCATATATATTTCAAAATCCTATTAGTGTTAATTCTCTTCCTCAGTTAATAAATAATATTTTTGATGCAGTTATTCAAATCGGATTTGTTTTTGTAATTCTTGCTATTATTTATGCCGGTCTTCAATTTGTTATGGCACAAGGTAACCCAGATAAAATAAGTAAGGCAAAATCTGTATTTCTATGGACGATAGTTGGAGCTGTTATATTATTGGGATCAGCTGCAATTAGCGAAGTTGTGTGTAACACAGCAAATCAATTCTTAACAACACCTATACAATGTTAATTATGAAAAAATTTATTTATATATCAATATTATCCCTAACACCTTTTATTTCTTCTGCACAAAATCCTCAGAATTTGAATGAAATTATTTTGATGGTTGTTGTTATATTAAACGCGTTGATACCTGTCTTAATTGGTCTTGCTGTTTTATTATTTATTTGGGGAGTACTTAGATATTACATAAGTGATAGTTCAAACACTAAAAAAGAAGCTGTTAAAATTATAGGATACGGAATTGTTTCAATATTTGTGATGGTTTCATTATGGGGTCTTGTATTTGTAATAGCTAATAGTTTCAATTTAAATATCAATGGCAGTGGATCTGGTAATACTTTACCTCCTAAATATATTAATATATGATTATTATATGAATAATTCTTTTAAATCTATAGTAGGATCATCAATAGAGACATTAAACATATTCGTATATCTAATAATGGCCCTTGGAGTCGTATCCTTTTTATATGGTGTAGTTACGTATATAAGTAGAGCAGGTAATGAAGGGAAAAGGAAAGAAGGAATCCAATTTATAACGTACGGAATTATTGGTCTATTTGTTATGGTTGGTGTTTGGGCTCTGGTTGCTGTTCTTTCAGGAACAATAGGAGAGCCAGTAGGTATACCTCAATTTAGATAGTATCCACAGGTAATATTACTATTACTGTTTTAATTAGGTATAATATATACATGTTTTTATTTAAAATTAATTATAAATTTATGAAATATTTATTTACATTATTATTAGTATCATTTCCTATATTAGCCGGTGCACAAGCAGGAAGCGGAAACGGACCTTCTATTGTTGATATGATAGCAACTGTTAGTAGTATTATTGGGGCAGCAGTTCCTGTAATTATAGGGTTAGCCGTACTTGTGTTTATTTGGGGTATATTAAAGTATATTATCTCAAAGGATGAAAATTCTCAGAAAGAAGCTAGAGGAGTAATTATTTGGGGTATTATTATATTATTTGTTATGGTTTCTATTTGGGGACTTGTTAACCTGCTACAAAGTACATTAGGTATTGGAGGTGCAGCACCACAATCTCCAGCAGTTCCAGGTATTGACGTTTAGTCTTTTGTAAAAATTGTATTAGTAAATTAATTCCTTAATTATGACAGTAAGTAGTTTTCTGACGACGCTAGTCGAAGTAATAGTAAACCCTCTGATAAGATTGTCTTTTGCTATAGCTCTTGTTGTATTTCTTTGGGGAGTGTTTGGTTATATTAAAAATGCCGATTCACCAGAAGATAGAAAAAAAGGAACACAACATATTATTTGGGGTCTAATTGGGCTTTTCATTATGACTTCAGTCTTTACTATATTAGAAATTGCTTTAAACACTTTTGGAATTTAGAATCTCCTAAGATAAATAAATAAAGAAAGAAAAAACAGCGCATCTGAAACAGATGCGCTGTTGTTGTAAGGATTAATTATAATGTAGCCACAATTTTGTAACTAGAGCCCTCTTGTGGAACTCCAAATTCAACAGACTTTGTTGAAATACTATTTGGCAGATCAGACTTATCGTAATCTTTGCCAACAATATCAATCCAGGGGGTCGTTTCACCCGAAATCAGGTTGAAACGAATCAGAGCAATTTTCTGCCCTTCATATCCAGCCTCATAGACTAGCCAATCTATTGATCGACCATTTGTCTCAATTTTCTGAGGTTCCAACCCAGGTTTCAAAAGAAGTTCTTTTGTAACTGAGGTCTGTTCCGGTTTGGGTGTATGTTCTTGTAAATCCTGACTCTTGTTATCGTTCTCACAATTAAGGGCAGAATCGTTTGTATAGCTAGTTAATCCTGAAATAACTGTATAAAGAGCTATTCCGACTATTACTGCTACTGCTGCATTCTTTGGCCATGTTGGTTTCTTTGAATCTTTCATTAACGTTCCTTTCGTTTATTAGTTTAATTAGTTAGGCTGCCTACGACGAAAGTCATTCCGTCAGGACCAGCTACTGTGAGTTTGTTGTCTCCAAGATTTGCTTTGCCATCAATCGCCATTACGATTTTAAGTGCAACATCATGGGGCATTTTTTTACCGTTATCCGATAGATCATTTGCTGCATCATTATATATTTTCATTTGTGCAGCATTAACTCGGGCATTAGATTCAGCATCTGATAAATCAATGTTACCAAAATCGATATCTTTTATTTTAATGCCAAGTTTTTTTTGTCTTTTTCTAAGTTGTTTGAGCAACTCTTTTCGTAAATCAGAGAATGTTTTTTCAGCTTGGGTTACCAAGTCTAAAGATTTTCCCTTTGACAAGACTCTTTCGGTTGTAGATTTTATAACGGTTTCAATCGCTGAATTTATATCTTTAATTATTTTAGAGATGTTTTCAGCATTTCTGTATAGAACGGATATTCGATTTATATCGATTTCCCATTCGTATAATATTTCAATTAGTATATGGGAAGTTAAAGTTGAAACTTTAAAATCCTTCAAAATACCTCTTGTATTTTTTAATGGAATTTCAGCCTCGTCAATTTCCAGCATATTAGTAAAATGAAGACCGGTTGGGTATCCATTAAACTTAGTTTCTGCTGTAAGCTCATTAAACAATAAATTGTAAGTGAGCAGAATTGTATCAGCGTCTACCAATCGATAACATCTATCAAATGTTTCATACATAAACCATGCACCAAGTGCTAGGCCTGGATAGAATGACCAGATGTTTGATATGTCTCTTTTGGTGGCTGATTCCAAAAAGAAATCAATTCCAATAATAATAGCTGTAATACCAAAGACGTAAACTAATACGTTTATAAGTAGGTTGTGAATTTTCATAATTAATCCTTTTGTTAAAGACCTTGTTCGTTAAGGTTTGATTTGTGGGGAAGTGACGTCATGTCATTTCCTTATCTGTTATAATTATACAACATAAATATACAATTTGTCAATGATTATAATAAACCTGTAAATATAACTAAAACAGTAAATATAAACATCCTTCAACTAAATAAAAAACACTCAATTATGAGTGTTTTTATCTGTGCGCGGAAGAGGACTTGAACCTCCATGGGGTTACCCCCGCTAGCTCCTAAGGCTAGTGCGTCTACCAATTCCGCCATCCGCGCTCTCAAGACGTATTAAAGAATAACCTTTTTATATTTTCTTTTCAAGTCTTTTATTCTAATTTGAACTTCTTATAAAAAGAATCAAATTGTCCGCCCAGCAGGACTTGAACCTGCGACCGTTCGCTTAAGAGGCGACTGCTCTACCGGCTGAGCTATGGGCGGTTGCAAAATAGTTTGCAATAATTCTACAAACCTCTGCTGTGCCCGGGACGGGAGTCGAACCCGTATCCCGTTTGAGACACGATTTTAAGTCGTGCGCGTATACCAATTCCGCCACCCGGGCAATATTTAATTGAAAGTGATTATAACAGATATAATC
>Ga0306869_1000263_pt1 | contig 28240 bp, 29 predicted proteins | sample AntRauTorckE6833_FD_190421 | JGI IMG/M metagenome (GOLD analysis project Ga0306869, IMG submission 190421) | Saline lake microbial communities from Rauer Islands, Antarctica - Metagenome Torckler E6 #833 (v2) (version 2) | ecosystem: Environmental > Aquatic > Non-marine Saline and Alkaline >... | reverse complement strand
GGACTCGAACCCCGAACCTACTGATTAAGAGTCAGTTGCTCTGCCAAATTGAGCTAATGGTCTACTTATAATAAAAATCCGTATCTATATTAAATTATAATTATGTTCAAAATTAAAATGGGGTGGGTAATGGGGCTTGAACCCACGGCCTCAGGAGCCACAATCCTGCGCTCTAGCCTACTGAGCTATACCCACCATGATAAAATGGTACGCCTGAGAGGATTTGAACCTCTGACCTACGGATTAGAAGTCCGTTGCTCTATCCAGACTGAGCTACAGGCGCATGTTAATTTATGGAGCGGGAAACGGGGCTCGAACCCGCGACCCTCAGCTTGGAAGGCTGATGCTCTAGCCAACTGAGCTACTCCCGCTCACAGTGTTTTTTTCGTGCGACAAGTATTAGTATAACTTAAATTACCCTTATGGTCAAAATTTTTAACTAACGATTAGAGCCGATTATATATGATAAGAAAGTTTTAAGCCTATAATACTCTTAATATCTACTTATTAATACCTTTTTCATTTTTTCTAAAGCAATTGCTCTATGACTGATTTTATTCTTTAAACTTACTGTCATTTCAGCAAATGTTTTATCATATTCAGATACATAAAATAAAGGATCATATCCAAATCCCTGGTTTCCTCTTCTTTTTTCTAAAATATAACCTTTACATAAACCAGAAACAGTATATTCTTTTTCTTTTAAAGGATCTACAACTGCTACTACTGTCCTAAACTGAGCAGTTCTTTTTTCATAAGGTACACCCTCTAAAAGTTCTAATAACTTATCATTATTCTCTTCATATGTAGCATTTTCATGTGCAAAACGTGCTGAGTAAATACCTGGTTTACCATCAAGATAATCAACTTCTAAACCAGTATCATCTGCTAATGATAAGAGGTTAGTCTTATATGCTCTATCTCTTGATTTCTTTAAGGCATTTTCCTCTAAAGTGTTCCCATCTTCAATAACTTCCTCTAAATTGTTAAATTGATCTGGGGTTACAAACTTGAAATCAAGTTCCTTAAAATGGTCTTTTATCTCTTCTATTTTACCTTTATTTGAACTTGCAACTAATAGTTTTTTATTCATTTATTTTAATCCCACGCTTTTTTTCTGCTCTAAAATTAGGTCATTAATACCTTTTTCAGCTAAATCTAAAAACTTATCCATCTCTTCTCTTGTAAAAGGATCTTTTTCAGCTGTACCCTGAACTTCTATTATTTCACCACTTTCAGACATAACTATGTTCATATCAACTTGAGCATTTACATCCTCTTTATAACAGAGGTCTAATAAGTACTCTCCATCAACTATTCCTACACTTGTAGCGGCCGCAAATCCTTTAAGAGGAGATTTATCTACCATACCCTCTTCTAACATATACTGCACAGCATCATATAACGCAACAAAAGCTCCTGTAATAGAAGCTGTCCTTGTACCACCATCAGCCTGTATAACATCACAATCAATCCAGATTGTTCTTTCGCCTATTTTTTCAAGATCAATAACAGCTCTAAGTGATCTTCCAATTAACCTTTGAATTTCTCTTGTTCTACCACTTCTTTTACCCTTAGCAGCTTCTCTAATAGTTCTAGATTGTGTTGATCTAGGTAATAGTGAATATTCAGCTGTCAACCAACCTTTGTTTTTCCCTCTTAAAAAGTAGGGAACACTATTTTCAACCGATACAGTGCAAATAACTTTTGTATCTCCTGTAGACACCAATACAGAGCCCTCAGCATACTTTGTATAGTCCCTTATTATTTCTGTCTCTCTTATTTCATCATGTTCTCGTCCATCCACTCTTTTATTACTCATTTTATTCCTCCTATATTACTTCTTATACCTAATTTTACAGGATATATTTTGTAAAGTCAAAATAATAAAAAGCCCATTTTCTGGGCTTTTTATTATCTAACATATTTTATTGTTAATATTATTAAACTAAACGTTTTACTGCTTTATGAATTGATTCATAACCTGTACAGCGGCATAAGTGACCACCTAAAGCCTCTTTGATTTCTTCATCAGTCGGACTTTTAGTTCGATCTAATAAAGCTTTAATAGCCATTACAAAACCTGGTGTGCAAAAACCACATTGTACTGCATCTTCAGCAGCAAAAGCATCTCTGATTTTTTTGAACTCACCAGTTTTTTTAACACCTTCAATAGTGATTACTTCTTTACCATCAACTTCATGTGCTAAGACGATACAACTTCTAACCGCCTCATTGTTTATTAGTACTGTACAAGCACCACATTCACCGTTTCCACAACCTTCTTTTGCACCTGTAAGATGAAGTTCTTCTCTTAATAGTTCCAAAAGACTCATTTGATATGGTACTTCTAGTTCATAATCTTTATCATTAATTGTAGTGTTTATTTTTTTAGCCATCTATATCATCTCCAAGTTCACCGATATCTCTGAGACATCTTTTCAATAAACTTACAACCATTTTCTTTTTATACTCTGGACTTGCTCTAAGACTACTTGCACGAGGTGATACATTTTCATCAACTATTTTTTGTATTTTTTTAAAGGTTTCATTAGTATAATTATTATCATTTAATAATTTATCAATTTCTTTATTTCTATATGGAGTTCTGGCAACTGTTCCAAAGTATGATTTATAACTACCATCACTTTTTTTAGCTAAAGCAGTATTTACAACTGCTAAATCCATACCGTCAACTCTACTTAATCTGTGATAACTGCTTTTTGTATTTTCTTCTATATCAATTATTATACTTTTTAATAATTCATTTTTCAGTTTAACTTTACCTACATCATACCAAAATTCATCTATTGGATATTCTTTTATACCATCTTGACCAACTACTTCTACCTTAGCATCTAATGCAAATACTGTTACACCAAACTCTGCACCTGGTGAAGCATGGACAATATTACCTCCAATTGTAGCTCTATTTCTAATTTCATAGCAACCGAAATCACTGGCAGCTTGATATAATGCAAAAAGTTCATTTTTAATAAGTTCACTATTTTTAAGTTCAGTAATAGTTGTAAGAGCACCAATTTTAATTTTATTTTTTTCTTTTTTGATTCCTTTTAACTCTTCTAATTCTTTAATATCTATCAAAGTTTTAGGTGATCTTTTAGCTTCTCTTAGTTTTACTAATAAGTCTGTACCACCAGCTATAATTTGTGCATCATCATTTTCTTCTAATATTTCAAATACTTCTTCTAAGTTTTCAGCTTTTACATACTCAAAAGGACTAAACATCAAGATCACCTTCTTTATCCATATTTAAAAATATTTTTTCTCTAGTTAGTGGTAAATCAAATAGCTCAATTCCTAATGCATTACTGATCGCATTACCGAAAGCTGGTGTTATGCCAACTGTGCCGTGCTCAGCAATACCTCTTGCACCAAATGGTCCAATCGGTTCAGGAGTTTCAAAGAAGTATACATCAAATTTTGTATCATATAAATCAAGTGGAGTAGGTATCTTATAATCTGTAAAACTATTATTACGCATTTTACCTTCTTTGCCATACCTTAATTCCTCATTTAAAGCTCCACCCATTTCTTGAACCATTCCACCCACAATCTGACCTCTAGCCATTTGTGGACTAATTACTTTACCAGCATCAATTGCCATCATCATGTTAAGCAATTTAAGTTCACCAGTTTCTATATCAATTTCAACAACTACACCTTGAGCTCCATAAGTGTATTCTGCTGCTGCATTACCTTGTCCTGTTTCTGGGTCAGTATAGATTAAACCTTTTGGTACATAAGTTCCATAAGTTTGTACAGGCTCACCTGTTACAAGGCCATTATCAGCTAAATGACCAAAACAGATCTTATCAGTTTCTATATACATACTTTCATCTTTTTTATAAACTACTTTTTCACCCTGGTATTCTAAGTCATCTTTATCAACTTCAAGTACTAAGGCGGCATTTTCTTTTAGTTTATCGATTGCTTTTTCAACTGCATCTATTACAGCTCTTCCCGCTTTCCAGGTTGTTGTACTTCCAATTGTTTGCCAACCGTAAGGAGAATTGTCTGTACTTATATCTTCTTTTATCTTTATTTTTTCTAATGGTAACTTTAAGGCTGCAGCGGCAATCTGTTTCATTGCAGTTTTTGTACCTTGTCCCATTTCTGAACCACTAGCAGCTAAATCACAAGTACCATCTTCGTTAAATCTTAAAGTTGCTGAAGCTGCTGAATTAGTAGCCATTACTGGAGATTTCATCATTGCTGCAATTCCTTTACCATATACTTTATTAGGTTTTTTATCTATTTCTATTTCTTCAAGTCGATCCCTTATTTTTTCATAACAACCAATAAGGTCGCCATCACTTTCTTCAATTTCCTGGCCTAAAGCATTAATTGATCCTGGTCTTAACATGTTTTTTAAACGTAGTTCATGTTCATCAATCCCGAGTTCTTTTGCAATAATATGCATCTGTCTTTCTTTAGCCCAGTGTACCTCAGGATGTGAATAGCCTCTAAAAGCACCTACAGGAGGTGTATTAGTATAAACTCCATAGGAATCAACTTCCATATTATCAATTTCATAAGGTCCTGAACTATTGTGTCCGCCAGCTGTTACAATATGAACCGAAGTTGAACCATATGCACCTGAACTAAAGTAAATATTTATTTTTTCACCTAAAATCTTACCATCCTTTGTAACCGCAGTTTTAAGATCTACTTCTCCTCCTCTTGCAATAAGGGAGGCATTAAATGCTTCTTCCCTGCTTAACCTTAGTTTCACATATTTATTGGGAACAAACTTCGCTACAAAAGCAGTTAGTGGTTCAATCGCAACATCTGATTTGCCACCAAAGCCTCCACCTAGATAACCAGATTTAACGGTTATTTTAGGAGCATCAAGTTTAAACATATCTGCAATTGCGGTCCTTACAAAAAATGGTGACTGTGTACTTGCATACATAACCATTTCTTCATCTGAATACCATTTTGCAATTGCTCCATGTGGTTCCATTTGAGTATGTGACCTTTGAGGATAGTCATAAGTGTTTTCAATTATCTTATCTGCTTTTTTAAAAGCTTCCTCTAAATTACCTTTGCGAAGTTTATAATGTCTAAAAATGTTAGAATTTTTATGGTAGTTTGTATCCATGTGTCTATCATATTCTTCTTGGTTTTCATGGATTAAAGGAGCATCTTCTTTAACAGCTTCTTTAGCTTTTAAAACAGCCTTAAGCGGCTTATACTCAACTTCAATTAAATTTAAAGCTTTTTTAGCTTGCCATTTATCCTCTGATAAAACCACTGCAACCGGTTCACCGTGAAATCTTACTTTATCCACTGCTATCGGTCTGTGGTCACCAATATCAATATTTATAATCTCATCAGTAATGTCCTGACCAGTAACTATTTTTTCTATACCTTCAACTTCCAGCGCTTTTTTAAGATCAATATCAACTATCTCTGCATGTGCATGAGGTGAACGCAAAACTAAAGCATGTAACATACCTGGGAATGATAAATCATCAATAAATTCTGCTTCACCTGATGTTTTTTTATCTAAATCTAATCTTTTTTCTGCTTGCGGTATATCAACCATAATTTTTCACCCTCTATATAGTTTAGACTGTGTTGAACTTTCTGCAATAACTTTACCTTCTTTGATAACAAACCTTCTAGCCGGATGTAATCTAATAGCATCTACAGCACTATCAGTATCAAATACAACTAAATCTGCTCTGTTCCCTTCTATTATATCATAATCGTCAACTCTTAAAATCTTAGCAGCATTAAATGTTGCCATATTAAAGACTTCTTCAATCTCTTCTGGTAAACTCATATGTGCTGCATGAGCTGCAACTAATCCAACTTCCATAAGGTCACATTGGCCGAACGGATAAAAAGTATCCTTTACACAGTCCTGACCAAAACTTAAGTTAACCCCTCTTTCAAGAAGCTCTTTTACTCTTGTAATACCTCTTCTTTTAGGCTGTTTATCGTCACGTCCCTGGAGCATTAAGTTTGTTACTGGATTTGTAATAACATTTATTTCAGCCTTTTTTACTTTATCCATTACATATTCTGCATAATGATCATCATATGCGGCTAATGCACAGGTATGACCTGCAGTTACTCTACCTTCCCAACCATTTTCAATAGTTTGATCTGCTAACATCTCTAAAGTACGGTAGAAAGGATCGTCTGTTTCATCAATATGCATATCTATATCAGCATCATATTTTTTTGCAATTTCAAATGCAATTTCAATATGTCTTTTACTATCTTCGGGAGTCTTTTCATTTGCCGGCATACCGCCAACTATTTCTGCTCCATTTTCCATAGCTTCCCACATTAACTCTTCTGCACCGGGATCTTGTATTATTCCTTCCTGTGGGAAAGAAATAATTTCGATATCCATAATATCAGAATATTTATTTTTTGCTTCTACAACTCCTTTAAGGGGAGTTAAGCCACCTACAGTGTCAACATCTACATGTGTTCTCATTCTAGTTGTACCGTTTTTAGCTGCCAATTCAATTGCTTTACCAGCCCTGTTAACAATATCTTCAATTGTATATTCTCTTTTCTTTTCCCATCCAATTTCAATTGCTTCTTTTAAAGTACCCGTTTGATTCGGACGAACCACATCAGAAATAAATATCTTATCTAGATGAATATGAGGTTCAATAAGAGCAGGGGCAACAAAGTTGCCCTCTGCATCTATTATTTTATCTGCCTCTTGATCAATCTTTTCAGAGATCTTTACGATCTTGCCATCATCTATTAAGATATCCTGTAGTTTATCCTGTTGTTTTAAACGAGTGTTTTTAATTAATAGATCCATTATTATATACCTCCTAAAAAATTAAGCAGTCTCTTCTTCAATCACTTCAGGCATTTGTTCTATTCCCATACTTTTAAATATATTAGATAAAATAGGCATAAGTACTGCTGCAACAATAATACCATTTAAAGGAGCAATACCTATTCCAGTTGTGCTTCCTAAATATGCTGCAAGAGTACCTAATAAGTAACTAATTACAGCACTCCAGCGTACTTTTGGAAACTCGACATTTTCCATTCTTGGGATCTTAGACTTCCAAACAAAGAAGTAGTCACCTATAATTACCCCACCTAAAGGTGGAATGAAAATACCTAGTCCACTTAAATAAACAATTATATGATTATATATACCTGTTATAGCTAAAATTGTAGCAATTATTACTCCACCAATAACAAAGGGTCTTTTGTTATTTATATTAAACATCTCTGCACCTGCAACACCAAATGCATATGCAGCATTGTCATTAGTGGTCCATAAGTTTAGGGCTAAGAAAACAATACCCCAAAAGATTAAGCCCATACTATAAAGAACTTCAACAAAGTCAGGAATTTGATAAGAAATTGCACCAACAGCACCAAAGAACAACATAATTCCATTTCCAAGTAGGAAAGCAATTAAAGCAGCCCAAAAAGCTACCTTCGCATTTTTAGCAAATCTTGTCCAGTTTGGAGCCTGAGTACCACCACTGGCAAATGTACCAACAATAGCAGTAATTGCAGTCGCAATTGTCATTGTACCGGTTGGTTCAATTGATGCTAACGCTCCCCAACCACCTGCATCTCCTGCTGCCTTTAATGTTACCCAAATACCTAATACTAATAGAAGTGGAACTGAAATATAACTTAAAAGTTCCATTCCTTTGTAACCATAGTATGCAGTTATACCCATCATAATACTAAATACAATCATTAAGGGAATCAAATATGCTTCCCATCCTAAGGCCCTAGTAAACATATGAGCCATTGTGGCAACTGCAACAGCATACCATCCTATTTGAGTACCTCCAAGTAAGATATCAGCCCATTTTGCTCCAGCCTTACCTAATGTGTATTTACTTAATAATACTGTAGTCAAACCTGTTCGAGCACCAATAATAGAAAGTATAGCAACATAAACACCTAAAATTGCACTACCAGCTAATAAAATATAAAAGAAGTCAGGCCAAAGATTGAAAGAAATACCAATTTCAGAACCTGCCAACATGGTAGGTGTAAAAAATGTAAAACCTAATAATACTGCACTTATAGAAACAATACTAACTCTAGCTGTCTTAGGAACATGAGTTAACGGATAATCACGATCAAATTCTAAATCCAAATCTTTTTTCTCCATACTCAAATAATTCCTCCTTGTAAATATTTTTTATAGTTATTAAAGCAAATTTACTTTTATTGATTGAACCCCCTTTCCTTATAGTAATACTTAAAAATAAATAAATTTTCTAAAAATTAGCATTATTATATAAAACAATGTATATTGTTCATAATATGAAATAAACATTTATTAGATGAACAACTACTTTACTTATTCTTGTTTAGCAGCAAAAATCCTTTTGTTATTTTTTCACAAATTTCTTGACCACTATTTTGTAGTATAAATACAAAAAAAGAGAGAAGTCTTTAAAGACCTCTCTCTTAATAGTAAAATATATTTTTTATGTACTATAACTTACTTATAATACTCTCCCTGCACTATACTACTCATCTCTTTTGACTTTTCTAAAAGAAATGGAATACACTCTTTTATCTTTTGGTCTGTAAACCTCATAATAGGTCCAACAACTGAAACAGAAGCTACTGGTTTATTATACTTATTTAAAACAGGTATTCCGATTGCATTAATCAACTCTTCAAACTCTTCTTTCTCAACAGCATAACCTTTTTTTCTTATCTCTTCTAGTTCCTTAAATAGCTTATCTTTATCAACTGTCGTCTTTTTCATATATTTTTTCATACCTGAAATATGTAATATCTTTTCTACTTCTTCTCTTGGTAAATATGCCAACATTGACCTACCTGCTGCTGTACAGTACAAAGGTATTTCACGTCCGATCATAAGATATGCCTTAATAATCTGTTCCGATTCTTCACCAATAACACAGATCGCCCTATCATTTTCTCTTACAAACATAGTGGTTGTTTCTTTACATCGGCTTACTATTTCTTTAATAGAAGGTTTTAATCGCATCAGATAATTATGCATATCTCTATCTTTAATCCAACCATTAAAAATTTCAGAACCAATATTATAATTTTTACTCTGATGGTTTTGTGATAAAAAACCTTCTAATTTCATAGTTTTTAACATATGATGTATTGTACTTCTATTATAACCGAATTCTTCTACCAATTCATTTACAGAGACTTCATCAGATGAAGCCATAATATACTTTAAAACTTTTAAACTTTTTTGTACAGATTTAATTATACCTTTATTACTCATCCTTTATCCACTCACCTTAACTATATATTTCTTATTCTGTAAATATATCAAGTTCATCAAAGTTTAGATGAGGTAAATTTAAGAATTCAGTTCCTCTATCTAAAAATTCATGCGATAATTTATTAAGATCACTTACATAAAACTCATGTTCATCAAAATCTATCGGTTGTTCGTGTTTACCACTGATCATTCCCCTAACTGCGAGAATATTTTTTGCTTTTTCAGCCATAGTCTCAGCAGGATTAATTAACTTAATTTGATCTCCAAGTACTTTCTTAATAACTGGTATTAAATAAGGATAATGGGTACATCCTAAAATTAAAGAATCAATTCCTTTTTCTTTTAAAGGTAAAAGATATTTTTTTATAGTCATTTCGACTTCACTACCATCAAACTTACCATTTTCAACTAAACCTACAAATTCCGGACATGCTTTAGCATGGACTATAAAATCAGTGTTTTCTTTTTTTAAAGCATCTTGATAGGCTCCACTATTTATTGTCCCCTGAGTTCCAATTATACCCACCTTTTTATTTTCACTAATTTTATTGACTGTATATGCTACACCGTCAATAGTGCCAAACATGGGTAGATTTAATTTCTTTCTCAAGTCTTTAAGTAACATGGATGTTGCAGTATTACAGGCTAAAATTATTGTTTTTACATTTCTACTTTCAAAATACTTAATAATCTTATCTACATATGTACTTACCTCTTTTTTAGGTTTTGGACCATAAGGTAAGTGAAGTGTATCACCAAAATAGATAATCTTTTCTGCAGGCATTGTTTTTATAACCTGTTTTGCAACTGTTAATCCACCAACACCTGAATCCAACATTCCAATTGCTCTTTTTGAATTATTCATTTTTTCACTCCTGAAATATATATTACAAGTTTATTTTATTATATCCTGGTTTGATTCAACCGGTAAACTTAAGTCCATGTGACCAACTAAAGTATCTACTTCTTTTCCATCGACTAGTATTTCAACTTCATTTATCTCTTCAAACTGTGTTAAAGTATTTACTATTGAATAAACAGTTAAGATCTCTCCTGATGAACCTCCCCAGTGATTTGATACAATTTCTTCACTAAAATCAACTTGTATTGTATCACTTTTTTTAGAAATGTTCAAAACTTCTACACCTTCTGGTATAGTTTTCGTTAAATCAGAAGTTATAGGTCCTGTTATTAAAGCATTTACTGTTTCTAAATATATATTTCTTCCCTTAACATTTCTATCTTCTGTATCCAAATACATAGCATCACTAGTTGCAAAATATAGTTTTACATCTTTTTCTTTAACTAACAAATTTGAATTTAAGATTAAATAATATGCACCAATTATTATCAAAACAAAGATTATTATAAGTATGATAGATTTAAATAACTTGTTTTTCATTTGAAGTTCACACCTCAATCCTTAAATTTATCAAAATAATTAAATATACCTTGACTAATCGCATCTGCTGTATTTTTAATGAAATCATCATCTGTCAATAATTTTTGTTCATTTGGGTTTGATAAAAAAGCAACTTCAACTAATACCGCAGGCATTTCAGTGTACCTTATAACATAAAGATACTCTTTTTTAACTCCTCTATTAAACATCCCTGAACTTTTTATGAGTTCGGACTGTATATTTTCTGCTAACATTAAACTGTCTCCTCTTTTATTTGGAGCTATAAAAGTCTCGGTTCCTTCAGAAGTTCTTTTTGTAGATGAATTATTATGAACACTTACAAATATCCTGGCATTATTACTATTTGCAAACTTTACTCTTTGGTTTAATGATATGAAGGTGTCATCTTCCCTTGTTAATAGTACTTTAAATCCTCTGTTTTTTAATACTTCAGAAAGCTTTTTAACTATATTTAAATTGACGTCTTTTTCTTTTGTGTTTCTAATACCTACTGCCCCAGGATCGAATCCTCCATGGCCAGCATCTAAAACAATTATATTATTTTTGCTTTGAATTTCTGATTTAGCTAAAGCAATATTAATCTTACTATCAGGATTTTCTGATATTATATTATGGTTATAGTATTCCTTTAACTCAAAGACAATTCTTGTTACAGTATTACCATCAAGTTCAAATCTACCCATTCTAATTTCCTTAATAATACCTACAACTTCAGGTATATCAACTTCATCTGGTGTGATTTCTTCTCCACTAATATCTACAACTAAGCGGTGAGGATATGAAAACTTTTTAACCTCATATTCAACCTTACCACTAACATTTATATTAATATTGGTATACATGTTTTGATCTAATAGTTCAATATCATCAAACTTATTAGCAAAACTAATCCTGTGAATGTATATGTTTTTACTGAACTGTTCTTGTTCCCATTTATATGAATTAAGTTCATTTAAATCAGCCACGATCCTTACAATCTGACTATCAAATCTGCCCACCCGCAGCTTTTTAACATTATTTTCTTTAATTTCTATTTCATCTGCCATATTATCTTCCCGATAAGTATTAAAGAGATTAACAACTAAGCGAGTCGGATCTTCTAGGGTAAACATATCTGGTTCAATTGGAGCATCTGTTTTAAAAGTTATCTGATGGCCTTCATAAGCTAAATCAAATACTCTAGCTCTACGAGCCGGTTTTAATACTATTGTATCTTTTATATTATCCTGATTATCTATATTTAGATATTTATCTTCTTTTAAGTCTAAAACAACTCTTAATATTGTTGGTTCAAACTGAAACTGACTTACTCTAACATCTTTTATCCACTTATTTTCATCAATATTTTTTACAAACTCACTTAACAGTAAGTCAGGAATATCTAATACCATACGACGAGGATTTTCTAAAAATGAAACTTCTGGTTTATTAATTTGTCCATTGGCTTTAACTTCTACCGTTCCATCATCTTTTAGATTAACCTCTGTAATCTGAGGCATAAATTTAATTAACAGACTACCGTTTTCTTCACCTATCACTTCATCGGAATTTATTGGTATTGGATATTTACTTGTTAAAACAATCTGTAATGTAGCCTGATTTTCAATTCTTCTACTTTTTAAATAGTAGTTTTGATCTGATACATTATCAATAAAATTGGGACTTAAAGCTGCTTTTTCTATTTCAACAATTAACTTTTTGGGATCATCTGTAAGTCTTAACCTATAAGGAGCAATCTCATCCATTTTTATTACTAAGGAGTCCCTGTTTGGACCCCATTTAATCTCATTAAGCGTTGCTTCCGGCTTAAACAAGAAATATGTATTACTTATTCTTTCAAACTCTATTAAAAATCCAAATACATCCATAATTCCAGTAAAAGGTATATATGTATAACCATCTTTTATTACCATAGGTGAATCAGTTCTTATGGTCCTATTATTGATTTGAATATACGGACTTCCCACCATCATTTTAACCGTTTTATCATCACGAGTCATTGATAATGCATTAATAGAACCTAACCAATTTAACTTTGCACCAATGCTATCAGCCAGAGCTTTAGAGCGCACTAATACTGACCCATTACTTTTCATTGGGTCAAGTGTTTCAGTCTTATTTTGTCCATTTATGTACAGTTTAGGTAAATCTTGTGCAACTGCTGTTTGATTTGTTAATAATATTAGAAAAAATAGTATGATTAGTATTACTTTTTTCAGCTTCATTTATACCATCCTCCGACCTTAAGATAGCTGTTAAATTAACATTCTTAATTCTAATATTCAACATATTAATTCTTTTTCCTGCCATTTTGCTCAAAAATGGAAATTAAAATAAGACTTCCACCAAAATATTTTAATAATAATCAACCGTATAGTCATATAAAATAATTCCGGGGAAATCTTCAATAAACTTTATTAATTTGTTTATAACTTTGTCTAAATACCTTTTATCTCCTGCAACGGTTACTAAGCCAAGTTCTGAATTTTTCCAAAGATCATTTTTGTCAACTTCTGCAACCGAAACATTAAATTTATTTTTGCATTTATCTGATAGGCTTTTAATAATTCTTCTCTTGTCTTTAAGGGACTGTGCCATCGGAATCTGTAAGCTCACTCTTATTACACCTACGAACATATTTACACCTTCTTTATTTGTATTCCACATTTAATTTATCTTATATCACTTTATACATCTGAAATACACATTTTTAAAAATTCATTTTAATAGTATCAGACTGATATTTTAAAGTCAATAATATCATAAGCTTCCCTTAGCTTAAATATATTATATCTTTTGTGAAAAATATTTAATAAATATAATTTAAATATTTAAAGAAATCTGATATTATTTAAAAAAAGCTACTTAAGAAAGGATTTTTATAATGGAAGATAAAATCGTTAAAGAATATCAAATTAAAAAAATTATCGATAATAAAATACAGAATGAAAATGATCGCATAATAAAAGAACAGCCTTTAACAGTCTTTGTTAATGGTTATGAACTTGTAACCTTGATGACACTACCCTTGAATTTAAAAGAACTTGCTGTTGGGTTCATTGCATCAGAAAACATAATAGATGATTATGATGAAATCAATTCAATTAATTTTTCGCATCAAGATACAATAGTACAAATTGAAATAAGTAAAGATGTAGATATTAACTTATATAAAAAAAGAACCTTAACCTCTGGATGTGGTAAGGGTGTTACTTTTACCAATTTACAAGATTGTGCTCTTGATGAAGTATATAATGATAACTTTAAAATTAATTCATCAGTTATAAACCAACTAATGTCTGAAATGCAAAAGAAATCTGATCTATTTTTAAAAACTGGTGGTACACATACAGCTGCACTTGCAGACCAAAATTCCATAATTTCTGTAATGGAAGATATCGGAAGACATAATACAATTGATAAATTAATCGGTTATTCTTATCAAAATAAAATTAACTTAAAAAACAAAATGATTATAACAAGTGGGAGGGTATCATCTGAAATAATAATAAAAGTTTTAAAACAAAAAATACCGATCCTTATTTCAAGATCAGCACCTACTTCTCAAGCGGTTGAAATAGCTCGCGAAAAAAATATTACATTAGTCGGTTTTACAAGGGGTAATCGATATAATATTTATAATGATCTAAATAGAATAATAATCTAAATAAATAAATCCCGCTTTTTAAAAAAAGCGGGATTTCTGTAGTTATTCTTCTTTAAGTTCTTCTATTCTATTTATTATTTCATCTAACTCACTTTTCATGTTCTTAGCATATTCAGATAGATTTCTGATTTCATCTTCTTTAGAATAATCTTCTTCACGATAAGAAGGTGCATTTCCTCCTCTGGCAAAACCAAAGTTAAATCCTCTTTTCATTCCCCTGCCATGACCTCTTCTAAAACCATTTCCCATTCCAGGACCGGGTTTATTAAATCCAGCTGAATCAAAACCAGCACAATATCCTAATCCTTTTCCAGATCCTGGTCCATGTCCAGCAGGTCCTCTTCTATCTCCGCGTGGCATAACTATCACTCCTTTTGTTTGTTTTTGTTTATCTTAAATATATTATAACGTAGTTATGAGCATATGTCAATAACTAATTAAAAAAACTTCTCCTTAGCTTTTAACAAATTAATTACTAATGGTGGTGATGACCGTGATCATGATCACTGTGATTACAAAGTTCATTATCTGTATCTAATTCGTTATTTAGATATGCATTAACGCTATCTTTTACTAAACCAGATGCTCCTGTAACAACTTCTATATTGTTTTGTTGAAAAAGATTAAATGCTTTTTGGCCCATTCCACCAGCTAAAACAATATCAACATTTAAATCACTTAAATAATTAGGTAAAAAGTTCGGTTTATGACCTGGATTTTCAATGACTTCTGTATTGATAATTTCACAGTCTTTTACTTCTAAAATTGTATACTCAGGACATCTACCAAAATGCTGTGCAACCTGGCCTTGGTTTGTAGGAACTGCAATTCTTTTTTTCATAAAATCATCTCCTCAATTAAGATTTTTTAATCTCTTATTTATTTTTTTCCAAATAAATTTAATTTCTCTGCTAACGTTATTATTTTGGTCTTTTTCTACAATTAATTCTGCATTTCTAAGACTGTCTACTATATCAGATGAAAAAGATATTTTTCCCACTAATTCAATCTCTTCTTCTTTTAAGTAGTTTTCTATCTCTTTACTTATTTTTTCATTAATATCATATTTGTTGATTACAGCTAAAGCAGGAATATTAAAATGTTTAATTACTTGAGCTACTCTTTTTAAATCAGAAAAACCTGATTTAGACGGTTCAGTTACAAACAATACAAGATCTACACCTGTAATAGATGAAATTACCGGACATCCGATACCTGGTGAACCATCAATTAATACAAGATCTTTATTTAACTTTTCTGCTTTTTGTGCTGCTTTTTCTCTTACTTCACTAACTAATTTCCCTGAATTATCAGAACCTATCTTTAAACTGGCATGAACCATTGGTCCAAATCTTGTAGTTGAATTATAGATTTCTCCAGTATCAAGAAGTTTTAAGGTTAATGCATCTTCAGGACACATTGCTACACAGACTCCACATCCTTCACACTTATAGCTGTCTATATCATAACTTATTGAATCAACAGCATTAAACCTACATACATCATAGCAGATGCCACAGTCTGTACATTTACTTTGGTCCTTAACAGCCAATTTATTTGACTTAAAAACTTCTGCATCTCTATTTTCAGGGTTTAATAAAAGATGTAGATTAGGAGCATCAACATCACAGTCTGCTAAAACTAAATCATTGAATAAATATGATAAATTGGCAACTACAGTCGTTTTACCGGTACCACCTTTACCACTAATTACTGTGATTTTTTTCATCAACAACACTCCTTACCTGTTTAAAAACTTTTCGAAAGTGATTTTTCAATTCTTTTTCTTTTTGAACAAAAGGGATTCCTTCTGAATAAAGTTGGGCATATTTCCTTTTGAAAGGTATTCTTAATAAAATATCAATATCGTTTATATTGCAATAGTCTTCAATAATATAGTTACTGTCTTTTTCAGCTCGATTTATGATTACCCCATATGGTATCTTTAGTTCATCCATTAACTTTGCAGCTAATTTAAGGTCACTTAATCCAAATGGAGTAGGTTCAGTCACTAAAAGTCCATAATCGCTATCAACAACCGCTTCTATTGTTGGACATGTTGTACCCGGTTGAGCATCAATTATTATATCTTTATCAGGGTCTATCTTCTTTTTTAATGCTTCAATTACCGGAACTGAACTCTCTTCACCAATGTTTAACTCTCCCTGCCAAAAATCAACATTGTATTCACTCTTTGCGTGTTTTAAAACACCTAATTCTCGGTCAGTTTCAGTTATAGCATTTTCTGGACAAATTAATTTACACCCTCCACAACTGTGACATATCTCCGGGAATACTAATACTTCATCAATCATCATAGACAAAGCATTATATTCACAAAAATCAACACATTTACGACATGATGTACATTTCTGTTGATCAACTTCTGGAATCTTCCTATAAATACTTTCCTCTTTATCAAAAATAGGGTGTAGGAAATACTGTAAGTTAGGTTCCTCAACATCGGCATCTAATAACTGAACATTTTCTATAGAGAGGGCTAAATTAACAGATACCGTTGTTTTGCCTGTTCCACCTTTACCACTTAAAACAGTTATTTTCAACCTATTTACTTCCTTGGAGTTCCATTGGGAGAGTTTAGCTGTGAAAGTTTATCCCCTTTGAAGCTATCTACAGCCTCTCTAACTGTACCCTGTTGAATAATGTACATCTCAATATTTCCTGATGATAAAGCAGTATAGGCTTTTGGACCAACACTACCAGATATTAATACATCTACACCCCGGTCAGCTATCAGTTGTGCTGCACTTACACCTGCACCACCAGATGCATTGGCAGCCTCATTTTTAATCAATTCAATATTATCTGTTTCTGTATCAACTACTGCAAAATATGGGGCACGTCCAAAATGTGTATTAACTTTACTCTCAAAACCATTATTATTTTCTGCTGTTACTGCAATTTTCATAAAATCCGCTCCTTATTTTTTCATTATTTATCGATAATATTATAACACTGTAATGAACATATGTCAATAATTACGCCTTGTGTCCACCTATTGTACTTTTAATTCTTTTCTTGATACTACCCGGTTTTAAACTTCTTCCGTAATAAAGAGCCTGGTAACCATATTTATCCTGCAGGTCGTCTTTAGTTTTCATTAATTTAATTTCATCTGCCTTATTATTAAATATATTAAGCTGTAAATTTGCTTTATTAGAAAAATTGCCAAGACTGACTCGCACTTTCCGTACTGCCTGCCCTCTATAATATTCATTAAATAAGATAACTGCTGTCTCATAAATATCACTTGTTAGGTTAGTATAAATATCTAAACTTTTCTGTCGATGAAAACCACTTTCTAATTCTTCCTTACTATATATTAATCCTAAACTGATTGTCTTACCGGTTAAACTACGACTACGGGCTCTTTTGCCCACTTCCTCTGCTAACTCAAATATGACTGTTTTTATTTTTCCTATATTCTTATAATCACTGTAAAGGGTAATACCCCTACCTAGATTTTTTCTTTCGTCAAGATAATGACCTTCTACAGTTGAAAGATCAACCCCCCAGGCATGGTAATAAAGTTGAGTACCCATCACTCCAAACTTGTTTTCTAAGTACTCTAAAGGTAAATGAGCCAGGTCACCAACAGTTTTCACTCCCATTTCAATAAAATGGCGGGATAGTTGGCTACCGATTCCCCAACATTTTTTTAATGGAAGGGGCCACAATTTATCTTCTACATCTTGATATTTCCACTCTACTAATCCCCTCTTTTTTCCTTCATTATCCATTGCCACTTTAGATAAAAACATATTTGGACCCAAAGCCATACTGCAGTTTAATCCATAGTTTTCTAATAAATCTTTTTTGATCATTCGGGATACTATCCATTTATCTCCGAAAAGTCTTTCTGTCCCATCAAGTTTTATCCAGGATTCGTCAATCGAGTAAACATGGATAGCATTTAATGGAACATATTTATTGAATAATTTGGTGATCTCAAGAGAAATTCTAACATAGAGTCCCATCCTTGCTTCTACTAATTTTATTTCGGGATCATCAGGAATTTGATAAAATCGGTCAGCTGTTTTTATACTGTATTTCTTTTTTAAAGCAGGAGAGGCTGCCAGTATGACAGAACCATTTCTTTTTTTATCACCTAAAACGGCTAACGGAGTCTCTACTGGATCTAATCCCCTTGACACAGCCTCTACACTGGCAAAAAAAGACTGCATGTCAACACATAGAATATTTCGGGAAGGCAAAGTATCATAATCTACAGGTTTCAAACTAATCACCTCGAACATATGTTTTATTTTGTTAATTTAATTAATATTAACATACATATGTTCGTTTATCAATAAAAAAATTACCGGCTACCCAATATAGCCGGCTATCGCCATAAGTCCGTGTAATGTTGCCAATACAGCGGTTACATAGGCAAGTCTAATATGGTATTTTATAGGGATTTTTGTCCAACCCCACCTGTTCATTCGCGGTATCAAAGCAGTAACTAAAAGCAGTAAATATGTGGTAATCCCAATATATACTATAAGAGGATAATTACCAAAATAGGTATAGGCAAGGTTATTTAACCAAAGCATATTTTCCCCCCTTTAAAAAGTAATATTTACTGAAGTGCGGTTACTATGCCTAATTTTAAAACCGTCATCACTCATATGATAGGCTAATATTACTTTGTATTCTTGACCGAGCTCTAAAACTCGATCCATATCATCTCCACTGTTTAATGGTATGACAAATTCTAAAACAGTACCATCTTCATTTTCTGTACCAGCTGCCTGTAAAATATTATTTTCATCATCTTTTCTATGTGCTGTGTTAGCAACACCAAAATGATCTTCTATATTTATAGTACCATCTTCTGTTACATCTCCGATAATGATATTGGCATTTCTCATCATGGTTGTTGGATCAAAACCGACAGCAACCCAACCTTTACCAACAGACTTTACTGCAAACATTAAATTACCATCTCTGGTCAACCAACCAATTTCCATCTCAAGGTCTTCTACCTTCATAGTAACTTCATACTCATCACAATTAAACACACCATCCACTTCAGGATAATTAATATCCTGTGTATTAAGCTGTTAATGAAATACCCGTTAATAAGATAAATAATAACCCTAAAACCACTATTCTTTTTTTCACGAGCATCACCTTCTTTACATTATTTAAGTTTTAATTGACCAAAAAATTAAAAATTCCTTTTTAATTCAATAGATTGATATCAATAATATTTTTCAAAGCTATTTCTGATATTTTTTTATCTGTTAATTTTAATGAGTTGCTTTGTTTATTAAAGTCTTTTATATAACTTGTAATATTTTTATATTCCTTATTATAATAATATGTTATTTTAACTTCAACCTTTTGTTTTAATGCTAACTTCAACTTATAGTCAAACTGTTCATAAATCTGTTCATCTAATTCCGGTCTTTTTTTATCAACTTCACTTTCTTTTAATTTTTCTAATTTTTTTCTGTGTTCAACTAACATCAGAGATGTCCATTTAATATTACCGCGATCTTTAATATCCAAACTTCTCCCCCCCTTTTTGAGAACATATGTTCTGATTTGTATTTCTATTATAGCATCAGGAGGATGTTTTGACAATCATTAATTTTTTACTTTTAATCGTATTATTTTAGATTCTTTTTCAAATTTATTACTGTTTTTACGCTTTTTCTTTACAACAATCTTATTATTAGAAGTCGTTATCTTAACTTCTCTTATTTTATTATTGTACCCAAATGGAGAATATATATTTTCAATAGCTAAATTATAAATACCGGGTTTTATTTTGTTGAAATTAATTTCTTGTTCACCTTCATATTTTTTTATATACTCGTTTTCTTTATTATATAGTCTTACATAAATTAACTCCTTATCTTTACTTTCAATATATTTATCTATAGTCGTTTTAATTCTTTTAAAACCTACTTTCAAGTTTGTATACTTAACTAATTTAAACCCTATTTTTTCCCCTTTATAGTTGTCTGTTAAAATTTGACTTTGGGGTTGTAAAAAGTAATTTCCCTTAAATTTTCCCAAATCAACAACTTCAACTTTTAGTTTTTGATTAATAGTTGTTTTTAAAGAGAAGTTACCCTTTTTATCTGTTTTAATTTTCTTGCCGTTCACATCAAAAACAATACCTGCCAAGTCTTTATTATCATCTTTAACTCTTGCTTCTAGGGTTATAAGATCCTCTTTACGGTCTTTATATACAAATGTTAAAGGAATTGATAAACCGAAGTTTATCTTACTATAAAATTTTTGTTTTTTAAAATTGTATGAATAATATCCTTCAAAACTTAACTTTTTCTGACTGTCAATTCTATAATTAAACTTGTTTTCCAATCCTAATCCTAAACCATTATAATTATCTATGATTACTAAAGAATTTAATTTATTTGATTTAATAAATTTACTCAGTTTAAATTTAATATTATTGTCTTTTAAAAAATCATTTATTTTTAAATTCATCCTATAACTATCGATTTTAAACATGAACGCTAAGTATTTTTTATCTTTTTTATAAAAATAGTTATTAATTCCATAATCAAATTTGATTATTTTACTCAATTGTCTTTCATTCTCATTAATATATAAAATCTTTTTTTTCTCATAACGATCAGTTGTTTTTAAACTATAACCATATGTCATCTTATTATTTATCGTATCATTAATATATCGAAAATATTTCTTATGTTGATTATCTTTTGAATAATAACCCATTTTAAATATATCTTTATTCTTTAGTTTCTTTTTAACTTCAATATTATATAAGATATTATCAGTTTTTTTATAGTTTTTTATTTTATAACTAATATCTCTTCCTTTCCATCTCCCTTTAAAATAGTGATTCAAATGATTCTTACTTGCATTTAATTCTAGATAATAATATTTATTGTTATCTTTATAATAGTTTCCTATTGCTATTTCATTATTAAAATTTGTATATATGATTCTTTTATTCTTACTATTAAAATTATTTTGATAGGATAATTTCAATCGGTTTGACTTAATACCTTGATTTCCCAGTTGAACAAAGCTGTTAAAATATCTTCTCCCTATTTGCCATAAACCATTTTTGTTTTTATACTGAATTCTAAAAGAATTAGCTTTTAAAGTAAGATAACTATCTTGATTAAAGTATGTTTTTAGTTTCCAAACTTTATTCCCTTTTTTATTATTATCATAATAATAATTTAATTTTAAAATCGATTTTAAATATTTTGAGTTTTCACTGTAGTTTAGCAAAGTAGCCTTTCTATTATATATACTATATCTTTTACCGTTTCTACTTTCTGCGAAAATACTAATATAAGGTTTTTTTGAAATACTGTCTAACTTACACCTTAAAAGTACTTTCTTTTTTTCAAATGGATTTAATATTAATCCATCATTTTTAATGCTAATATTGTTACCTTTAAAACTTAACTTTCTTTTTGTGTTTCCTCTATTTTCAACAAACAATTGCAAATTAAATTCTTTATTAATATACTTTGGCCTTTTAACTAAATTAATTTTTAGATCATTCACTTTTTTTACATTCAACTTAAATTTTTTGATATATTCTATTTCCTTGTTTTTTAATATAAATTTCAAATGATAATCCCCTGCAGTTACCTCAGCAGGGGCTTTCAAAAAAACATTTATAAATTTACTTTCTCCGCATAATAAATTTATCATCTTGGGGGATATTATAATCTCCCATCCCTTCGACAGTAAATATCCGAACTGTAATCTTAAATTTTTATTACTATTGTTAATTATCTTCACTCTAACATCTTTTAATTCACCGGTTTTAAATTCATAATTATCAACTATTTTCATCTTTACTTGAGCTTCAGTTTGAAATGGTATTATAAGTATTAGTAGTATTAAAATTAAGATTAGTTTTTTAATTTCTATCCACCTCTACTATATATTCTCTACCATAATATCCTGAATTGTTGTTTCCAGTTATAGCTACAATTTTATAAGGTATATTATCTTTTAAATAAAAATCTTTTCTTACTTTGATAGAAGTATTAGGATAAAGCTTTCTTTTTGGGGAAACAAATTCATTTATGACATTCCCATTATTTTTATTAATTAAAATTAGTCTACTATTACTATCTAATAAATAATTATCCTTATTTAAAACTGTTAATTCAAAATTATATGTATTACTATCCTGTTTTTTGATTTTAAGATTTTTATATTCTAAATTAAGTTTTTTATTTATAGAAAAGTTAGTTATGATCTGTATCCCATATCTGATACTTTGTTTAAAACCAATACTTTGGTCTGAATTATTCTTATCAGTAACAGAAGTTATTCTAACTTTTTCTACCATAATCATGCTCCAATATGTACCAAAATATTTCTTTTTGTCAGGAACTTTAATTAAATAATTTACTGTCTTTTCTTCAAAAGGTAATAGTGTAATCATATTTTTATCCAAAAAGATCCATTCTGCATTTGATCTTTTATTTGAACCGGGTTTTCTATAATAATTATTTCCATTAGCATTAAAACTATAATCCCTTTTATATAACTTAACAGCTGTTTTTTGTTTTGATGTATTTTTAATAACAATTTTCCCTTCTCTAGTAACCCCCTCTTGTAACTGATAATCTTGAGTTAATTTTGATTTTATTATTATCTGAGCTTTAAGATTCACACTACAAACAATTAATACTAAAAGAGTTATTATAGTAATTCTTTTTAACATATTTATCCTCCGCAAAATATTTTTTATATACTTGTTATTGTATAAGTTACAGTATAAGTAACACCAGGAGTTGGTTCTGCAAACATATCAGCAGCAACAGTATAAGTAACAGTTTGACCGCTTTCAGAAATATTACTCAATCCAGTTATGATATCCTGAGGAAACTCCTCTAAAACAACTTGCCCTTCTGAAGTACCACTAGTACTTGCTACCTCAACCATTAAAGTAATACCTAATGGCATACCTCGATCTAGTTCTGCAGTAATTTTTTGATTGCTTTCATTTGTCGAATAACTCATTGTAGTGCTTGCATCACTTACTTCTTCGGTTACACTTTCTTCAGTAGGTGATGTAACCGCAAGTCTAACTTCTGACTTCGAAAGAGTAATCTCGTTTAAAGCATTAACCGAAATAATGACATCCTGTGAAGCAGAATTCGCTTTCACATTATTATTGATAATTGGAAAAAATAATATTAAGAATACTAGCAAATAGATTTTTAATTTTTTTAACAAATATATTCCCTCCCGTTAAATTTGACTATAAATTATATATATTTCTTTATATGGAATATTATACCATAATATATTTTATTTTACAAATATTACCTTTTTTTCTTTTTTACTAAACAAAAAAAGACCCTATTAAGGGCCTTATGGGTACTATATCTGTATATTTTGTTTTTTTAATATTTCACTTCATACTTATATCTAATAAAAGTAGCTATTCCATTTAAGATAAAGAGCATAATTAACAACACTGTACTACCTGCTGCTGCTACATAGTGATATTCTGTTTTTGGTAATGAAGTCCAGTTAAAGATCTGAATCGGCATAACAGTAAAACTATCCATAATTCCCTGTGGTATAAACATTACAAATGTTAATGCTCCCATCATTATCAAAGGAGCTGTTTCACCGATTGCTCTTGAGATTGCAAGAATAAAACCTGTAATAATAGAGGGTAAAGCAGCTGGTAATACTACTTTTGAAACTGTCTGCCAGTGGTTAGCTCCCATTCCATAGGAAGCTCTTCTTAATGAAGAAGGAACACTTTTTAAAGCTTCCTGAGCGGAAACTATAACAACTGGAAGAACAAGTAAACTTAAGGTTAATGCTCCAGCAAGTACACTTCTACCTAAAGCGAGTGTCCTTACTAATATACCTAATCCTAACATACCGTATATTATTGAAGGCACACCTGCTAAATTTGCAACATTTAATCTAATTGTTTCTGTTATCCAGTTAATAGGAGCATACTCTTCTAAGTAAATTGCAGTAGCTGTCCCTACCACAAAAGTAATCGGTATCATAAGTCCTATTACATAGATTGTTCCAAACAATCCAGCCTTAATTCCTGCTCTTTCAGGAAATCTTGAATCATATCTTGTAAAAAATTCCCAATCCATCATTTTAAACCCGTCTCTAAAGACATCAAATAATAAAACAAACAAAACTAATATTCCCGCAAAGATAAATCCTAAAAATATATATTTAAAAATCTTATCCAACATTTTTCTTCTTTTTAACCTATTCATTATTCATACACCTCTCTGTACTTACGAAGTATAATATGACTGACTAAATTTAAAGATAAAGTCATTAAAAACAGTAATAAACCTACTGCAAAGATCGTATAATAATCTAGAGATCCGACCGGTGTATCACCTAAGCTAACCTGTACAATATAACTTGTCATAGTTTGAATAGGCTTTAAAAAACTACTTGTTAGTTGTGGTCGCATACCTGCCGCAATAGCAACGATCATTGTTTCACCAATTGCTCTTGAAATTGCCAGAATAAATGAAGATAAGATACCGGAAAGAGAGGCAGGAAGCATTACTCTTGTAGCGACTTCAAATCTGGTTGAACCTAATCCATAAGCCCCTTCTCTTATCTGAGAGGGCACTGCATTTAAAGCATCTTCACTTAAAGATACAACCATTGGTAAAATCATAATCCCTACTGCTATACTAGCACTTAAAGCATTAAACGTTCCAGCTTGGGGAAACAATGGTTTTAATATATTCGGTGTAATAAATGTTAAAGCAAAGTATCCATAAACTACAGTTGGGACACCAGCCAATATTTCTAATATAGGTTTAATTATTTTTTTAAACCTGGGAGAAGCATATTCGGATAAATAGATTGCACTACCTAATCCTAAAGGTAAAGCAATTAATGCAGCACCAAAGGTAATGTATAATGTACCCATTACTAAAGGTAAAACTCCATATGATTTATTTGGACCAATTAAAGGATTCCACACTTTACCAAACAAGAAATCTATAACTGAAATTTCTTTAAAAAACATTACTGAATCACTTACAAGTATATATACTATTCCAAAAGTAGTTATTACAGTAATCAATGCTGCAAGTATTAATATATACTGTACCCATCTATTTCTATTTTTACCAGAACTCATATATCTAATCTTGGGATCAAACAGTTTATTTGTTAATTTATCTATAAAGGAGGATTTTTCTTTTTTAATATTATTTTTCGACATATATTAAGCTCCCTTTCTATTGAATTTATATAAACAGGTGTGAGGAGAACCTATTAATAGGCTCTCCTTTGGGGATAAAACAAATATTAGGGGTATAGTTATTAACCCGTATATTTCTTTTTAATTATTTGCTAATTCTTCAACCTTATCTAATTGATCTTCATATGATGTTAATGGAACATATCCAACCATTGGTATTAATTCTCTAGCATTTTCAAAATAAAAGTTTAAGAACGCTTCTACTTCTATTCTTTTAACACTTGCATCATTTACATAAATGAATAATGGTCTAGATAGAGGTGTGTATTTATCAGATTCAATATTTTCAGGAGTTGGTTTTACACCATTTATCGTTAATGCTTTAAGTTTATTCTGATTTTCTTCGAAGTAAGCATATCCAAAGTATCCTAATGCATACTTACTACCGGCTACCCCCTGTACTAATACATTATCATCTTCACTGGCTGTAAAGTCTGCTCTGCTTTCACTTTCATTACCTACAATTGCTCCTGTGAAGTAATCAAAAGTACCTGAGTCAGCACCAGGGCCGTAAAGTTCTATTTCTTCATTTGGCCATTCTGGTCTTACATCACTCCAGGTTTCTACAGAACTACCTGGTTCCCAGATTTTCTGTAGTTCTTCAACTGTTATATCATTTGCCCAGTCATTCTCTGGATTAACTACAACTGTTATTCCATCATATGCTACTGTGAATCTTGTAATTGCAATTCCATTTTCTTTTGTTTTAGCTAATTCTGAATCTTTTATTTCACGTGATGCATTACTGATATCAGTTTCACCGATTGTAAATTTTTCCATTCCTCCTCCTGTACCGGAGACTCCTACAGTAACTCTAACTTTAGAATTAACATATGAAAACTCTTCTGCCATTGCTTGAGTAATTGGATAAACTGTACTTGAACCATCAATTTTTACTGATCCCTCTAAGTCTTGTGCAGAACCTACCATTGAAAAAGATACAATTCCGATTAAAGCCACCAACATTATAATACTAATTTTTTCCATTAAAATCCTCCTTAAGATTTAAAGTATTATTTTTTTATCTTACAAAATAATAATAAACCTATATAATGCTTAATTCAATGGGGTTTGGACTGTTTTAACAAGATGTTAACATCTAATTAACAAAGGTAATCATGCTGTAACATAATCATGAATATTTGCATAAGTAAATCAAAGGTATTATAATATATTAGAAGTATCGGCGAGTTAATTAATTTCAAGGAGGCTTCAAGATGAATTACTTCTTTATAATTTTAAGTGGTTTAGTAGGTGGTTTAATAAGATACATACTGTCTAAACTGATTAAAAATAAAAAAAGAACCTATCACCATATTTTAAATGGAATAGGAACTTTTATTTTAGGATTTATTTTAGTTTATTACTCAAACATATTTTCAAATCAATCTCTCTTTGAAAATATTATTTTATCATCTTTTATCTCTTTTTCACTTTTTGACTATCTGATGATTAATAAGTTTTCTAATCGGTTGTATACCAAAGCAGCCAGGATTTTATTCTTTAACTTATTTTTAGGTCTAGTATTTTTAACTTTCGGAAACCTAATAGCTCAAGGATTTTAATTTAATATATTATTCACTCTAATAATCCTTCCAAAACCAAATCAGCTGTTCTCAAATTAGTTGCCAGGGGAATATTGTGAACATCACATACTCTAAGAAGACCTGTAATATCAGGTTCATGGGGATGTGAAGTCAATGGATCTCTTAAAAAGATAATACAGTCCAAATTACCTTTAACAACTTCAGCACCAATCATTTGATCTCCTCCTAATGGTCCAGAGGCCATTCTATTGACTTTTAACTTTGTTTTTTCGTTAATTATTTTACCTGTTGTACCAGTTGCTATTAAGTTACAGTCCTTAAGCAGTTCAAGATGATTTTTTACAAAATCAACCATATCATCTTTTTTCTCATCATGAGCTATTAATGCAATTCTAAACATTTAAACAACTCCTATTGTTTAATTTGGTCTAAATCAAAATGATAAATCCAACCTTCTTTTTCATAAATACTATTATTTTTTGGTGGATATACTAAAGTAGGCAGACCCTTAAAACGATTTCTATATCCAAACTGTAAGGCCATTAAAGCACATAAAGCTGCATCATAGGTATCTGTACCATGTTTAATATCATCTGGTATCATCTTATCTATTTTAAAAAATGCTTTTTTGTACTTTCCCGGTTTAACTAAAGCAGGATATGCCTCTATTACATTTATCTTACCTTTTTTAAATCTAATCTCTTTATTAATATCATATTTTTTACTCCAATATCTAAGGTGACTCATCGCTACTGTAGCATTATTTCCTAATCTATCAAAGGATGCTGAAAGTGGCTTTTTCTTGTACTTTTCATATATATAGCGGTCCGTATCTCTATAGGCAAGATTATTATATATCTCTAACTTTGGTCTTTTGATATATTCTTTTTCATTTTTTAAAAATGTAATAAAATTCTTTGGAAAAGTTAAGGGAGCATCAATACCAACAAGTGAACTACTCGGCATTAAAATACCGAGCTTCATAGTCGCTTGATCTTATGGGACACAAGATGAATTTCACCCGCAATATCGATCAAGTTACCTATTCGGGTAGTCCGTACCCACTACTCCTATC
>Ga0306869_1000262_pt1 | contig 28360 bp, 21 predicted proteins | sample AntRauTorckE6833_FD_190421 | JGI IMG/M metagenome (GOLD analysis project Ga0306869, IMG submission 190421) | Saline lake microbial communities from Rauer Islands, Antarctica - Metagenome Torckler E6 #833 (v2) (version 2) | ecosystem: Environmental > Aquatic > Non-marine Saline and Alkaline >... | reverse complement strand
TACGCTCCATCAGGAGAAGTATGATCAGTACCACCGTTAGTTCTAACACTAGCTTTAGGATTAATGTAATATAATTTACCGATTGGTAAGTTAAGTGCTTGTACACTTACTAAGTCATTTGCTAATAATTTAGCGAATACTCTTCGGATAACTGGGAACGCAACAGTCTCAAACTGTCCAGATGATGCAGAGTCAGTTGACTCATTAATCATATTTGATAACTGATTCTCAAATAATTGAGCACAGTTTTCTTTAACGTTACCTTCTAGTCCTTCTAAAAGACCTAATTTATCCCATCTTTGTGTAGTAACTTCTCTAGTTTCACGTAGATGCTTTAAACCGATGTTTCCTACCTCTTGACTTTCAATTAAAAAACTCATATTTTTTTTGTTTAATTTTAATGTTTATTATTTTTGAACTGCGTAATTCATCATTGATTTTATTTTATCTAAATGACTTTTACCCAATGCTGTTTTTTCAACAACTTGTTCGGTTATTTTTTTCGATGATGACGGGTCAATAGAATCATTGAATTTACTTTCAATACTCTCATCTTCAATACCTTCATCTAATGTTTCTTTCTTAACGTTCACCATCTCCGAAAGAAGACCTTTGTATACATTCTCAGATTCAGTGATTGACTCTACACTTTTAAACTTGTTCACGATGTTTTTCTTCTCATCAATTGAAAGATTACCTTCCTTAATTAAAAGATTGTTTACGTGAGCGATGTTTGTATTAAGCACTGCCATTTCCTGTAACTGATTTCTGTATTTTGCTAACACACCTTTGTAAGTTTCATTAGTAGATTCTAAATCAGAAGTTTCAGATTTTACTTCAACTAATTGCTTAGACAATTTCTTGTTCTCAGCCATTAAAGCTTTAAGTTTTTTCTCGTCACCTTCTCTCATAGCTGGTCTCATTCTATCTTCTCTGTGCTTTCCAGCAACATCGATATTAGGATTCTTACCACCTTGAACTTTTCTCTGAGCTGCATGAGTGTTAATTTGATTTTCATCCATTTCTTCACCATGCTCTTCGTCATGTTCTTCTTCGGTCATGTTACCCATACCTGTAGTTCCAGCACCTTTATTGGCACTTTGACTTGCAGCACTACCAAGGCTTTTTAATGCCTGTGCAGCTTTAGGTGAACTTTTTTCTAGATATTGCATTAATTGATCTATACCAACACCAGCACCGAATATACCTGCTATTCCTGCTGCTACTGCAGCAATGCTTGATGGGTCAACCCCTTCATGCATTTTTTCTGATTTATTGTTCATTTCTTCCAATTCATTTACTTTACCTTCATCCATTTTGCCTTTATATGATTCTTTATACATTTCATAAAGTTCATTACATTTTTCTTCTCCCATGTTTTCATTATAACTTTCGCCATACATTTCTTTCATGTGAGAGTCAAACTTCTCGTGAAGTTCTTCGTGCATTTTTGCTTCATCCATTTCATTAATCATTTCGGACATCATTTCGTAAAGGTGTTTTAGTTTTGCGTAAGGATCGCTAGGATTTTCTTCTTCAGTTTGCATTTGCTCAACTTCATGCTGTACATTCTCCATCTCATCGATTTCGGCAGCAATGTCATCAACATCAATTGTCTCAAACAAGTCTTCGTCACCTGCATCTTCGTAAGCTTCCTCAACTTCCTCAATAGACATTTCTCTCATGTCCATTTCATTCATCTCATCTTTTTGAGATTCTTCCTTATCATCAGTGTCTTCTTTCTTACCTTCGTCATGAGGCTCTTTATCTTTTTCGTCTTTAGCAGACTCGTTTACTGATTCTTTATTTTTTAATTTATTTATTTCTTCACTAAGAAGTTTTTCAAACTTCTCTGGAAGTTCTTTAGCTATTTTATTCTTAGCATTTTTATCTGCAGCCTCTAAAATGGATTGCATTTCAAGTACTGCTTCTTCTAAAACTGATTTCGTATTTTCTTTTGCCATAGCTAATTAAATTCTATAATTTGTTTATAAATACATTCCAAAAATTAAAAAGTACAAATTTTTATAAATTCATGCTTTAAAAATTTGATTTTTTGGTACATTTTTTCTATTTTTGTACCATTTTTCTTAATTTATAGTAGAAATTTATTTATTGCTGTAGTTATTTTTTCTGTATTTTCGTTTAAATTAGTTCCTTTAGGTGTTATATTTTCCTCCATACTAGCACCAATCTCCATCTGATTCATATCTGGAAATAAGTATGCACCCGGTGTACTTGGTGAAGCAACTAAGTCAAAACAAATTAATTCAAAATCGTCTTGAACAATATTCTCACCATTTACTTCTTTTAATGACCCAACACCACGAGAAGAAATTCCTAGTTTAATACCACGTTTTAGATATTCAACTATTTTATCTCCCACCATGCAGACAATACCTTGTTTCATGTATGCTGGTGATGTAATTATTTCAAGTTGACCATAAAGTACATTTTCATTTTCACCAGCACCCCACCACATCTTTTTTATATTGTGTGATAGGTTATGTAATGATACTACCGAAGAATCTGGGTGATCTGTTTCAGATACTGCTGAATTACCATCAACATTTTTTTGATATTCTCTTATTTGATCAATAAGAACTTCTTTAGGATAAATTCTACCATTCTTATTTTTTACTCCCCATTTTTGAAGAATACAATTTATTAGTACTGGTTCATCTGGTCTTATTTCAAAACCTTCTCTAAGTAAGGTTGGGTTTAGATTTGTATCCACATATCCAGCATCACTTTCAATCAGTATCCCAAATCCACTTTGACCTCTTTCAAGAATTTTACTCATATTATATTTTTTTATAAATACCTTTAATTTTATTTTTTATTGATAATTCTCTCAATAACCGTTAAAACCTTCAACTCCTATGTGTAATAACATTAAATATTGGATCATTTATATATAAATAGTTCTTGAACATGCCAAAACATCCAAATTGATTTTATTATATGTAGTATTTATGTGAAAATTTACAAATGGCAATTAATAGTGTTAATAATGGAAATGTATTACTGATCGATCCAATGGATGCTGTAAGTGATTTACCTCAAGATTTGAATGGTACACCCAATTATGAAGAAATGTTTATATTCGTAAGTCTTAGAACTAGACGAAGAAGAAGAAGCGTAATAAAATTTGAAGCAGGTGATACTAGTTTGGTTGAAAGCCAAGTAAGTGACACTAACATTAACATGCTTGGTTATGATACTGAAAGTGGTAACTACACAACTAAGTGGACTGAGAGTGAAACTAACAGTGGAACAATATTAGAAGGGTTCGGTGTAACAAATATTAGTATTAAAACAAACTCGTCATATATACCTCAAGTAACTATTGAGTTTACCGATATAAAAGGATTGGCTTTTTTTAATAAAGGTAGTAGTTCACCATATCAAGCAATATTTGATTTTCCACCTCCATTATTCGACTTAACAGTAAAAGGATATTATGGTAAATCACTAACATATCAATTACACCTAGTAAGACATAGTACACAGTTCCAAGCTGAAACAGGTAATTTTGTTATTACTGCAGAATTTATTGCAAGAACATTTGCACCACTTACCGATGTACCATTTAAGTATATTGATATTTTACCTTTAATAAAACAAGAAACACAACCACCTGTTGATCCTAAAACACAAGAACAACTTAGTGATGGTAATGGCACTATTGACACTCAGAGACAAACACCAAATGTCAAATTACCACCTAGAAGTACTCATGAGTTTATACTTAAACTGAGAAATTTATATGATAATATTACAACCATTAAAAAGACTAGTGAAGAATCAGAGGAATTAGATGATGCCGAAGAAAGATTAAGAGCTATTCAGGCAAATATTTCATTATTAGATAATTTTAAGAATATATTTGAAAATGAAAATCAGCAAAGTGGTGCATTAATTATTATTGCTCCAGATGATGCACCTGATGGAGAAGATGTTCCACAAGCAGTTAGAATCACTAATCTATCTCAATATGATCAAAAAATACAAGCTAGAAAGACAGAAGGTAGGTCTGTTAGTAAAGTAAAAGCAAGTCCTAATAATGGTAATAATAGAAATACTCAAGGTGTCAATGAAAAAGTATATCTTGCAGTAGAAATTACTGGGAATACCATAAATAGAAGTAATGTTAATACGTTACTAAATACTAATTTTAGACGTAACTTAATTACTGATGCGAAAATCAATGATACTGAATCGAAAGATTTAATAGCCGATAGTGATTTAGATCATATATTTAGAAAGAATGTTAATGGTGGATATACTAAAAGATCATTTGTGGCGTTAGATATTACTGGATATTATGTTAAACTATATAATGCTAGAGAAACAGCTAGAAGAAAAAGAAATGATGCTAGGTTATTATTAACTGCAAAAATTAATAATACTGTTATTGAAGAACTAGGGTTTGAACCAACAATATATAATGTTTGGAAAATTATATGTGATGACGTTGATGCATTCTTTAATATTTTAAGAAAAACAAATGTAGATGCTGAAAATCATCATCAAAAATTTGCAAATCAAATCTTTGGTTCAGGTAGTAATGGTATTGAACAACAAAGAGTAAGTGCATTTCCATTATACGTGTCGGGTAATACTGGAAAATGTAACGTTAATAGAAAAGTAAGACAATATCCAATACGTTTATCTGAACAAGTTCAAGAAAACGGAGGTGAACCATTTCCAGAAATTACTTTGGTCGATAACTTCATATCTGCATTTATAAGATTACAAAAAGAACTTTTAGTTAGAGACTTAAGAAGTCAAGAAGATGGTGAAGGAAATAATAAATGGATTCCTATTACACCATTTGACAGTGAATTATTAGATGCTCAGTTTGGTAGAAGAAAATCACCATATAAAGATATGGAATTACAATATAATGGTGATATAGATCAAAATATTGATAAGTATTTCAATAAAATTTTAGAAAGGTATTATGTGTTATCCCAATATACTTTCGGTAGATCATTCTATGAAGAAGAAGGAAGTTTAATTACTAAATGGGTAACAGACAAAGAATATAAAAACCAAGAATTAATTGAAGCATATGCTGAAGGTGAGGCATATAATATTGCAATATCATTAACTAATCGTAAAACAATAAATGCTCTTAGAGAAGAAGCAATCAGATTGAAAGCAGCCACTATCGGTGTAATATCTCAAAGATTTGACAACCCTAATGTACCCTCATATAGAGATGTTAATATCTTAACCGATGAAACTACTTCAAATTACTTAACTATTGGTAATAAATTAGACCCTACGGTTACCGATGAAGGTGAAAGACTTTATACTGGTGAAGATATTGAAAGACTCTATAAGAGTCGTGATTTATCTACATATCGTGAGGGAGAAAATACTGTCTATAAAGGTTTTCTTGTTCGTAGAGGTGGTGCTGTACTTAGAAATGATAATGTCGATAGTTCAGATAACCCAATTGATAAATACATTAACAAAGCTAGTGATGGTTGGTTGAGAAATGCATTAAATTATTTAAGAGGAACAGATGAACCAGTTGTGTTTACTGAAGAAAATGTTGTATATAATAACGATGTTGATAGAGGTGAAGATTTTACAACTAAATATATTAATGGTTTTGATGGTCAAAATATAAGTGATAGTGATGATAGAATACCAATATCTTTTGAAGATCGTGAGAATATATACGTATATAAATATGAAAATTCACTTTCTGATGTCTTAGGTGATATATTAGCTGATAATAGAACAGCACTTGAACTAATTGAATTATTTACTGGTGATAGTTATCAAGCACTCGGTGATGAAACATCTTTAAGACAAGCAAAATCATTATTGTTAGGGAGTAACTTCTTTAAAAGTAGAAGTTTTTATCATCAATTTAGTTTAGATAAAGGAGAAAAGGGTCAAGTTAATAGTGGATTTTTATTTCCTTCTGTCAATGAAGTACCATATTTCACTCTAATATATATGGGTGGATTAATAGCATATAATAATAGTGGTAATACTAACTTCATTCAAGATGTTGATGGATTAATTAATAAATTCATACTACCTAATGAAAATGAACAAGGTGCACAATTAGGTCTTGAAAATGGTGAAAGGGACGTAGCTAATTTTAAACTAGATGCATTTTATTTAGATAAACTTTTATTGGAACAAGATAAAGATGAACTTTTATTGGAACAAGATAAAGATGGACTAATTAAAATATTCAATGATTTTGCAAATCAAGAGTATTTCGAATTTGAAAGATCATATCTTACTATGTTGTTAAGTGCCGATAATGATCCAGAATTTATTGAGTTTAAAGAAGAACTAGATTCAGGTGATTTTAGTTTTTCAGCGTTATTCAATAATATTATTGAAAATATTGGTGATGGTGCAAGATTAAATACATTACAATCGGAATATAAAAGTGCATTAGTACGTGAAATGAAATCTGGTTCAAAAGTTACTGTAATGGAAACATTATTAGAGCCTTACCAGATTATTGTTCCTAGTGAATTTTCATTCTTTATTCCAGAATTTAATGCCGAAGGTGAGCCACAATTTGATGAATTAGAAACAAGTCGATTTGTTCCTTTAACAACTACAAATACTGACAGTGTTAAAGCTAACGTAAATCAAATATATTTTAGAAAATTATTTGCAACGTTAGCAGATGAATTAGAAAAGCAAGATGATGTAGTAGAGAATATTGAAAAACAAGCACAGCGAAGTATTAGTGATAATGATATTAAAGGTACTTTATATTATTCATTTAAATCTATTTCGGATAAATGGATTGCAGGATTAGGTGCTGATGTAAATAAAGGATTCCCACTTAATAATGGTGGTGATAGTCTTATTGATAAGTTTATGTTTGTTGATAGAGCAATGAATCCAATCGGTAGTGATTGTATTATTGATGTAGAACCATTACTAGATTTAGTTAATGATTACGATGTTAACGTATTCAGTGTTATGTCAACACTACTGTCACATAATGGATTTGAATTTTTCCCACTGCAAAATTTTATGTCATTTGAAAATGATAAATGGGAAGATTCATTTAAAGTGACTGAAAGTGTTGATCAAGAAGCTAATCCAGCTTTTGTTTGTATGTATATTGGTGGTGCTGCATCACAATTAAATAATGATGCTAGTGAATATGAAGATGATGGTATTAGAGATTTAAGTGAAGGTGGTTTACAAGACTTTAGTGGTGATTGTGGTGATGATGAAGGAGTCCAAGAGACTGTTGGTAGTGATCAACCATACTCTCAAGTGAGAGCATTTAGAGTTCGTTTTGCAGAGCAAAATCAATCATTATTTAATAGTATTCAATTAGATGGTAGAGAATTTACTGAAACCAATGATTCACTGGCTATATTATCTAAAATAGCTGGAGATGAAAGTAATACCAGTCCAATAGCTAAAGGTCAGAACTTATATAGTGTATATCAAAATCGTGCATATTCAGCCAAAGTTAAAATGCTTGGTAATATGATGATACAACCTACACAATATTTTCAGTTAGAAAATATACCGATGTATTCAGGTGCTTATGTTATTCTAGACGTGGAACATACTATCACACCTAATCATGCGGTGACAGAATTCCAAGGTACTAAAATATTGAAATTTCCAAACCCTATTGTTACTGATTTTGCAGTTAGTGTTGGGTTTCAGTCTGGTACTGCTGAAGATTTATCTGCTAATGTTACATTGGAAGATGTGAAGTCATCTCCTTTATATGATGAAGCAGTTTCAAGTGGATTTTTAAATGCTATTGACCAACCAATCGGTAATAAAAGTGTTATTGAGGAAAATAATACATTGATAAGAAGTTTACACCCACAAGTTAGAAATAGATTTGCTGATCTATTTAAAGCATGGGAGAATGAAGGTTACGTACTACAAATAAATTCTGCATTTAGAAGTAATCAAGACCAATTAAATGTGTCAGAAAAAGATGCTAATGGTAATCCAATAGCAACACCGGGTAGAAGCTTTCATCAGTATGGTTTAGCAGTGGATGTTTCGTTGCGAAAATTAGATAAAAATGGAGTCCCTACTGCAGAAATATATAATAAAGATCAGAATAAATATTGGGATTTTCCTCAAGGAAATCCACCTAATGTATTTGGATCAAATATAGCTGCACAAAAATCAATAGCACAGATTGCTGAAGAAAACGGTTTTAGATGGGGTGGTAGATTTAAAAATGATGATCCAGTACACTTTGAGTTTACATTAGGTTATGGATACTTTAATAATGATATAAGCAAAGAAAATATTTATTGTGGTGGTGAATCTAATAGACCAAGATATGATATTGTTGGAACTATTGACGATTTAATATTAAAGTTTAAAAATGGAGAAAGAATTGGTCGTTATATCATCTTTGATGATGAAGTTAATAGTGATCAAATTAAAAATTTAAGTTACAAATGCGAAAGTTAACAAAAAAAGGAGAAGATTTTATAAAATCAGTTTGTGGAACGGGTGATGATAAAATAAAGGGTAGATATAAATATGATTTACCATTTAGTAATTTAACACCTACTGGTTTTACGGCAAATGCTGTTGATCACAATAGTAGACCAATAAATAATAATGAACAATTGGCTGATGCACTTATATTCTGGTATAATAAATATGCTAATAATAATGATATTGATGCCAATACTCTTGCAGCAATTGGATTTGTTGATAGTGGATATGTCTTATGGCATTATGATATGTTTACTAGTGGTTGTGGTATTGCAAATTTTAAATCAAAAAGAGTATTCTCTAATATTGTTGCACAACCAACAACACTTGAATCTCTTCAGACTGAAAGATTAATTAGGTCAGAAATAAACATAATAACATCTGACATGATAGAACCAGATCAACGTAGTAGCTATTATTATGGTGGTCGTAGTGTAACTGAAGCTAGTCTAGAGATAGCAATTAATAATAGAGATATATTGTATCAGAATATTATTGATAACCCTGAGTTAATGATAAAAGCACAAGCAGCTTTATATAAAGAAGTTTTAATAAGAAATGAAGGATTAATAGCTAATTCTTTATTTGCATATAGTAGAGATGTTCTTTTGCAAGAAACTAATTATCGTTTAATGTTGGATACTGCAGGTAGAAAATATAATGATGATTATGTCCGTGAAGGAATTATATTTGTCAAAAGAGTTTTTGGTGTTTTAGGTGATGAAAATAATGATAAACAACCAAAGGTTAAATATAAAAAACCCAAAGGAAAATACTTTGGGTTTGATATTGATTTCGAAATTAATTCTTTTAAATCCTTTTTAGGATAAATTGTTCTTTAAATCGTAGAGCTTTATAACATCTTTAGTTGATGTTTTATTATCATATTGCATTTTAGAAATTTTATCAATGGTCTCGTTTATTTTATCTTCGATACCATTTTTATCAACCGAAGAAAGTAATGTTAGATTTTCATTTTTAAATGATTCAAACATTACTTTCTTGTCATCGGTAGAACCAACTGCTAATGTATTTATGATTTTTAATTCATTTTCATTTAAGCTAGAATACCTATCATTAAATTTATTGATAGCTAATTCTAACACCATACTCATATCTATGTTATCATCATTAGTACTCTCAGATAAAACTTCTTCTTGTTTTTCATTATTTTTCAAGTGATTTAATATCTTAGAATATGACTCATAGATTAAATCAACATCGGCAGTACCTTCAGATTTTTTAGATGATTCTACAATTAAATTATTAATAGCATCATATAAATCTACTTTTTCACTGTCAATGTTATTAACGTCTGATTCATTAATGTATGATTTTAATTTCTCATTTGCCTCTTGAATACTCTTTGACGAATATTTAGAAATATTTGAAATGTTATCATCGATATATTTAGTAGCCAGAACATCATTAGCAATGTGTTTCTTTTCTAAATTACCATATATATTGTATTGATTGCGTAAAACCTCTGAGTTTTCAATTAAAAAATAAAAATGAGATGCAATATTTTTTGACTCATTAATTTGCTTAGTTGAGATAAAGTCGTCTCGTAATTTACCCGAAACTATTGATTTAGCAATACCTATATTTATATTCTTCATAATAATACCTAATTAGTTGTTTATAAATACTTTTATTTATATAAAATATTATTTCTTATCTTCTTCTTCATCTTCTTGATCATCTTTTTTTTCTGGTTTACTATCGCTAACATGGAATTTAGATATGTTTTTCATGTTTTCGTCTATAAGTTTTTGAAGTCTTTCACCATTAATCGCCTCTTTAAGAGTTTCATCTTCATTAAGGCTATTGTCATTCTTTTTTAATAAAGACTCTATTTCACTTGCCATTTTAATTGCTCTATCATTAGAACCTTTAACTTTTTCCGTGTTTTCATTAATAACTTCACGATCTTTCTTTTTCTTATTTATACTTGGTTTAGCATCACCCTTTACCATTTTTTCTAATAATGAACCATACTGATCATCACTCATATTTGGCTTTTTAAGTTGAACACTTTCAATCGGTGGTAAATCTGCTGGGGTTTGTGGTGCATTTTCACCAGCATCACCTGCTGGTGGTATATTAGGTTCATCAACACCTTCCATATCACCTCCCATACCTTCTCCACCTTCTGGTGCTCCTTGAGGTATTTCATCAGAACCATATTTATCATCCAAATCTTTAAACACACCAGTTTTTGGAATAACCAATGGTGTATCTTGTAATTCTTGTGATAATGCTCTTTCCATTCTCTGAATTTTAAAGTCATTAATAATTTCTTCATCAGAACTATTAAACAGTAGTCTTTTAGCGTTAGTATGTGACATAGCTGCAATACCACCTTCGTTTCTTGTAACCTCAGTATATATCTGTGCTTTAGCTTGTAACATCTCACCCATAAGCATTTCTTGCTGTGTAGATGGATTAGTTAAACTTAAAGAGAAATTCTGATAGTCATCTTTAAATCCAAGTAGATATAAATGGATCATAGCCATCTTATTTAATTCTTGAACAATGGCTTGCTGTATTCTATTTACCTTTTTAGCAAATCTAATATCCATTTGTGCCATATTCTTACCATCACCTGCTGCTTGCTGGAATCCTAAAAATGGCTTTGGAACGCCTAAACCTGTAAATAGATTATCACGTAAATACTGAATATCTGCAATCTGATCTAAGTTAGAATTTTTTGTAAATATACCACATGACAATGGAAAGTTATGTATTCCATGATATGAATTATCTCCATCAATAGTTAATGTACCAGTATCAACTTTTTCACTTAAAAATTCTATATTAATTATTTTATGATTATAATATTGTTTTTTCAATTTAAAATCACTCCAATTTTTATATCCATAATATTTTAATAATTTTTTAATGTTATTGATTGTAATTTTATTGAATTTTCCTAAAAATTGTTTATTATTAATATTTAAATCAATAAATAATTTTTTAAATTCACTATTATTTACATTAATTTTATTCTCAAGTATTTCTGTTAAAGTATTATATTCATCACTATAATTTAAAAGTAAATCAATTAATTTTTCTGAATATTTTAATGTCTGTGGTTCAATTACACTTTTAACATACTCATTATTTTTCCAACTATTTTTTGCAATTCTAGATGCTTTAATTTTCCAATCAGTAGTACTTTTTGTATTTATTTGCTTCGCTGTTCTATTTTTAATAATTTCATTATAATTAGGATTATTTCTAAATGTTTCAATTGATTTAACTCTTGATCCCTCTGTTGACAGATGAGCAATTGCTTGTAAAAATTCTTCTTGATTTAAATTATTTAAATAATTAATTCTTGATATTGATTGTTTTTGTTTAACTGAACTAGAAAAATCTATGTCATTTTTTAATTTATTATGATAGATTTTTCTAGATTCACTTAAATTATCATTTATTCTTTCACGAAATTCTTCATCATTATGATATTTATCTGAATATGCATCACTACCGATTCTACTAAATTTAGCATGAAGTTTGAAGTGTTCGATAGAATCCATTCTTTTTAAATTATCTAGTGTATTGTCATATCTATTAAAATTTACATGATGTAATGCTGTATTTTTTTTATTGTTCAATCCGTTATTGAATTCATCAACCATTCTATGTGTAAAAACCCATTCATTTAAATTATGATCATATATTTGATTATAATCTTGTTTAGAGTGTTTTTTAATTTTTTCTTTACGTTGATTAAATGCCCATAATGATTGACCCATTTTTAAATCTTTAGCTTCAACATAGTCACCATATTTCACTGGAAATTTATGGTCAGGTGTACATGTAATTGTTTCACCATTATCTAATGTTAATTTAAGAACCTCGGTATTCTTTCTAGTTATACCTGCCCATGTTATTGGACTAGGTACAATAGAACCTGATTCTAAATCAATTGAATAAGTCCACAATGTATTACCACTATCATACTCATCGATTATATCTGCTAATGAAAGTGATCTACCATCAAGCAATTCAATTTTAGTATCTAAAGATAGACAAGCACCCGGTAATGTTTCTATAGATGACATGTTACTTCCGTTTCTTTTAGGCATAAAATAATCTTCATCTACTCCTAAAATATTGTATCTATAATCGATCTGACCTGCATCAGGATAGACTTGTTGTTTTTTCTTAAAGCCAGAAATAACTTTACCCATGTATTCTTGGATATCGTCTTCATCCATGTTACCGACATCAATATTAAAGACTCTTTTTTCACCAGCACGAGTAATACGGTAGGTAAGCATGGAATCTTCTGCCATAATAAGTTGTCTAAATGCTCTACGAATCTTATTAAGAATTGAAGAGCCATATGGTAAGTACTTGTCGTCACCTAACAATCTAAAGTGAGCCATCTCAAGTAATTTAAATTCTTGACCAGTTTCACGTTGTTTAAAATAAAGATGTGATTTATTATCTTTTACTCTTTCAATACGTTCCATCTCATAATTAACCATTTGTTTAGCATGGGTAATACCTTCTTTCTTTTTACCTTTTAGATAAACAAAGTTGTCTCCGTATTTACAGTTGGATACAAATACACCATTTCTTGAATAAGACCCATCTATATTTTTTGTACAAACTGCAAAATTATGTCTATCATGTTCGCCATCTATACCAACGACTTCCATACAGTATACATCTCTTTTATTATTCAAATATTCGACTGAAACTACTTTGTGATTAATTATTTTACTTTTACTGATATTACATGCTTTTTTGTATGTGCTATCTTCAGAAATTTTTGGATTAACAGTTATAACATATTCTTGATATGTGAGATTGAATTTTCTAATGAATAACTCATTAAGGGTTTTACCGTTTATAGATTTCTTTTTATCTCTCTTATTTTGTTGATTGTATTTATCAAGTTCATAAAAGAATTCATTATCATTTTTCAGTGTTTTTGCTAATTCATTCTTTGAAATATATCTGTTTGAATCACATATAATTTTATTAATAATACTCACACATTTATCTGATAGAAATAATATCATTTTTTCTTTAGTTGAATGTTTATAGTTCTTATCAGACCAATATTGTTTCATTTTTTCACTACGTACTTTATTGTGACTTTCATGAAGTTCAGAATTATTATATTCTTTAAAATATTCAGGATATATACCTAACATTTTTTCAGATAAATATTTTTTTCTATCATCTGATCTCAAATACTTATCAATACCTTTTAATCTTTTTTCAATCATTTCAGGTGTGTGTAAATTATCAAGTGCAATTTTTCTGTGTAATGAAAAATGCTCATCTCTAGATAACCTCTGTAGATTGTTTGGATGATTGTTTAGTTTATTAAAATCCACATGATGAGTATCATATGTTAAACCTGTTTTCTTCTCTTCAGTTATATCCCTACGAAATTCATGTGCAATTATGCTATGTGTATATTTATAGTGATTACTACTTGGATTATAGACTTTTTCATATCCATGTATACTATCTTTAGGTTTTTCACTATTACGAGTGTAAAAAGGCATTAGACTTTGATTAGCTTTTAAATCTTTTGCCTTTAGAAACTCACCACTTCTAGTCATAAATTCATGATCAGGTGTAGTATCAATATATGTACCATCATCTAAAGTAACTCTTACAAGTTGTGTGTTTTCCCTTGTTTTGTCACACCATACAATCTTTCCTCCAACAATATTATTAGTTTCGGTCTGTACACTATATGTCCAAATATCTTCTTGTGAGTTATTTTTTAATTTTTCAGAAATATCTTTTATTGACATTTCAGTTCCATCTAATAATGGTATCATAGAGTCACCATCAATAGGTAAGTTACGAGTCCAAAATGGTAGGTTAACATTTACATTAATAATATCATAGAAGAATTCTTCTAAATGTTGCTTAATTCTTTCTTTGTCTGAATATATTTTAAGCATTTTACCATCCTTGTCGATAGTAGTAGCTTCTTCCATAAATAAATCTAATGCAGATGCGATTAATGGGTAATATTCCATACCTTCATAATCTAAATAAGCTGGTAAACGTGCAGCTTCATATTGCATTGCCTTTTGAAAGCCATGATCATTAAGTTTTGTGAACTTACTATTAAGTTCCTGCTGCTGCTCAATTTCTAAAGCCCTACGTTTTACATCTTCAGGTGTTTTACCTTTGATAATAATACGCTGTTGATTTTTGTCTGGTGCACCTGTGCCACCAAATGGGTCTAATACTGACTCTAAACTTTGAAATATTGTTTTTTTATTATCTGCCATTATATAAAATTTTATAGTTTTTTATAAATACTATTGGTTTAGCCAAAAACCTCATATTGTATAAATACTTTTATCTTTTTAATCCTTTCATCATCCATGAATGTTGACCGAATGGATTATCTCTTTCTTGTTGTATTTTATTATTATTTCTATTGCGTTCCTGACCTTCTTGTGAATTAAATGTGACTAATGCATCTAACATTTTCTTCGTTTTAGATGGAGAAACATTATACTTCATTTTTTCAAAGTTTGCTACGTAAATACTAATAGCCATACCCATGATAGAATCATCATGAAAACTACGTTTGTGATCGGCAACACGTGATCCAGTTACAGTTACAAATGTTTTTAACTCATTTAATAATCGAACTGAATTAATAAAGATTTCTTCCATTCTAATCACACGTTCCATCTCCGTAAGTACAACACCTCGGTTACCACCTATCCAGAAACCCGGTACTAAGTCTACTTTAGACTCTGTTCCATCAGGTAATTTTTTAGTTGATTGCTGGATGTAGCCATTTAGCTTGTCTCTGGTTGGCTTATGTGTAATTTCTGAATGATGTACTCGACTCACTTCGTAACCAAGCTCAAAAAGCTTTACAACTGTTTGTGAGCCATATCCACCAGTAACATCGACTACTGCATATGCATTATTATATTGAGTACCGAATGTGTAAGCAACTTCACCTAATTCTTGAGGTGATAATTTACCATAATATTCAGCTACTTGGACTGCTTTATGGATGGTAAATTTTTGTTTCTTTTTCTTACCATTTTTAAAGATTACTTTTTCCTCGGTAATTTCATTGATTTTAAATATGTTGATAGTCGAATAATCATCACCATGACCAGATGATACATCAATACCCATTAAATAATCTTCTAATTCTTCTGGGTCTTCCCAAATCCACATGTTTTTATCGATATAATCTTGACGTATTGGTGTTGATACTGTATTTTCTTCAATATGTCTAATGTATTGTTCGGAAATAAAGTTATCACCTGATCCAAGGAATGAACATAAAAGCTCTTGAGCTACTTTACGCATATCACCATTAGCTGCTTGAACTTGTTCCTGATACCAAGGACTCCATGCAGTCCATCCGTCATCCATCATTTGGATACGCTTTTCGTCACTCCAATCTTCATCTTTTATTCTGATTTCATCATCACGACCAGCATTTTTAATCCATTCTAATTCATTTTCACCTGTTTCTCTATTGTTGATGTATCTTGGATCATTAAACCACCAAAGTTGTACTGCATTAAAATCATTTTTACCTTTACGTGCACCATCAAAGTATTTGTAGAATACTTCATCTAGACCTGCTGGTGTTGATACAAATATTGCACCACCACCTGTTTGTAATGAAGGCCCTGCTGCTTCCCAGAATTTACCTGAGTTAGCTGTCCATGCTGTTTCATCCCAGAAAATAAGTGTTGGAGTATAACCACGAAGACCTGCAGTTGCAGAGAATGCACCGAGAGTACATCCGTTAGAATACCATTTTAGTTTTTGTGTATCTTTTTTATCTGCTGATGGTCTTAACCATTCAGGTGATGTGTCGATGAAATCAACTACATCATTCATTAATTCGTTTTGTGCTGTTTCTAATTTGTTTGCTACAATCGCAATTGAACGATCTTCGTTAAACATTAGATACCAAGCTAGATAGGCACAGGTTGTGGTTGATATACCAGCCTGTCTGTATTTGTTGGCAATGTTAAATCTATGTTTTTGGTATTCAGTTACTAGTTTTTTCTGGAAGGGAAACATTTTAAATGGTACGATTTTACCACCGTCACCTTGCATTTGATCGAATACTGTAAGATATGTCTCAATAAAATAAACTGGATCAAAAGCACATCTTCTAATCTCAACTAGTTGTTCTTCGTAATTTAACTGACTTGCAGTTTTTACGTCACCGTCTTCGGTTACAATAATAGATTCATATGAAGTTTGCTCTTCACGAAGTTTTTTAATTAATTCTCTTCGCTGTTCCTTTTCTATTTCTAGTTTATCTTCATATGATAATTTACTATCATCATTTTGTTCTAATATTTCACTCATTATTTATAGTATTTCATAATAATAAATACTTGAATGATGAAATATATACTTAAGCTTTAATAAAAGATGTTTTTTCTAGGATAATATCACGTGCGTACAGTAAATCTGATACGTCCTGATATGTCATTCCAAAGTGAAATACTAGTATTGGTGTGTCCTCTTCTTCTTCACCATCAAACATGGCTTCATAATCATCAAATTCATAATCAGCCTGTATTTCTTGTTCATATGCTAAACAATGAATAGTATATACACCATCAAGGTATGATCTGTCATTTGATTCATGTAAACACCATAAGTCAAATTCTTTTGTTTTTAATGAATATATAGCATCAATCATATCATCAGTAGGAACAAGTGCATTATCTTTAGACGATGCAGGAACTTCATCCCACAATGAATCTTTAATGTTATCCTCTGCTATAATAGGGGCAATATCTTTAGCAAAAATAAACTCGTATAAGCCCTCACCCATTGAATTATATCCAATTTTGAGAACATATACGAGTTTTAAATCATCTGATTTACTCATGTATTACTTTTTGACTTTCTTATTGTACAGACCGTATTGTTCTTCGATCATTTTATCTAAAGCCTTTAGTTTAGTTGATTTACTTTCATTAATAGATGGTTTCTTTTTACCAGCCATCTCAGCAAGTTTGTTCTGAACATATTTTCTGATTTTATTTTCAGATTCATTCATTTGTGAATATTGATTAGGTAAATGTGTACCGACAGAGTTACTATGAACAACACCACTTTGTTGATCTTTTACATTTTTAGCATATTTTCGTTCAAAATCATCACTTCCACCCATTGGGTCATGACGGTCAATACGACTATCTTTATACATAATATCGTTATGCTTGTCCCAATCTTGAGAATCTTGTTTTCTACCTAACTCCGATTTTGGATCATACTCCATACTTTTGCTATCCTTTTTACTAAAGTCAACATTTATATTATCAGTAAAATCTGAATCTGGATCAGGAATTTCATTAGGATCAATATCTTCATAAGTTATTTGAGAACCTTGTGGTTTTCTCATTCCACCACCCATTGGTTCACCCATTTTAGCAAATCCAACTTCTTTTTTCTCAGCAACATCAACTGATGCATGTGGCAATTGTTGTCTTAACCTTTCAGCTCTTTCTTTATCACCATCTCTTTCAGCTATTTCAATTGCAGCTTGAATTGCTCTAGTTAAAGCATCACCACTTTCATCTTCATCCATATTGCTTTGAATTGCATTATGTCTTTTTTCTTCATATCCAGAGATTTCACCATCATTATCAAGATCAGCAACATCAGGAATCCCATCTTCTGCCATCTTTTCAACTTTATTGAATGCTTTCTTTTTATCTTTTTTAGATAATTTACCTAAATCACTTGCATCAGCACTTCCATCTAATTCACCGTTGTCAAGATCATCAACTGCAGCATCTAATGCATCACTAGCACCCATCTCATCTTCTTGAACATCTGGCATTGGTTCATGCTTACCGAAACTCACACCTTCTTCGGCTACAGCACCGATAAATGGTTCTAGTTCTTCACCAAAATCACTATGACCATAATCACCTAGTTCACCAACAACTGCAGGGTCTTTAATATAGACTGCAACACCCTTAGCATCACTACCACCGTCATTTCTATAACCAGAGATAATGTTAGCCATTTCATCACTTCCACACTCATGTAATTCATCTATGCCGTATCCTCTTGATTCAGCGTACTGTTCAAAAGTACCACCCATTTCTTCATCTTCTTGTACTGGTGCTTGAGCTTCTACATCCACATCAATTTCTTCACCACCACCTTGTTCTAAGTCAGCCATTTGCTTGTCGATAGCATCGTCACTACCTTTTTCTAGACCACTTACTTCAGAACCAACACCATCCGCATCTGGTTTTGCTTTAAGTATCTCATCAGCCATGTCTTTTCTATCTGTAACTTCCATACCAGCAATTTCTGGTTCAAATTCAGAAAGATATGAATTGATAAAATCTTTAATCTTATCATCTTCAAATTCATTGCTATTTACAATGTCAGCAATATCAGCAATTTTCTTTTTAACATCTCTATATGGTTCGTTACCTTCACCTTCTTCTCCACCTTCGGCATCAACATCAACATCTAAGTCAACATCTTCTCCACCTTCTGGAGCTGGAGCTTCTTCACCACCTTCTGGAGTACCACCAGCATTAATGTCTAAATCAACATCTTCTCCACCTTCTGGAGCTGGAGCAGCTTCTTCTTCTTCATCATCTTGTGCAACATCGATCTCTAAATCCTTCATTAAATCCTTCATTGCTTCAGCAGCAGCATCGGTATCTTCTTCACCTTCAATTTCGTTAACACCTTCGGCAGCTAACATATCAGAATTTTCAATTTCTGAATCAGCAGTAGATAAATCATCTTCATTCATTTGACCACCATCCATGCTTTGAACTAAATTTTTCAAATAGTCAACATGAGTTTGTGTTTCAGGTTCAGCAGCACCAGTTTGGATATCTTTTTCTAATTTAACAATCAGTTGTTTAACTGGTTCTAAATTAACATCATCCATACCTTCTTCAAGACCTTCAGCTACAATTGCACCTTTTTCTTTCTTAACTTTAAGTTCTTCACCCTTCTTTTCCTTATGTGCCATTTCAACATCATAATGAGAATTATGTGAATCTACTTTTTCATGTTTATCTTTATTATCTACTCTATCCCCATCTTCTTGATCAGAATCATCAGTAGCAATATCTTTAGTATTTTTAGATTTCTCTTTGAACGGATCACCTTTTTTATTTTCATTAACTTCTTGAGCAACGATATCTTCATCACCTGAAGTTTCATTATCATTTGGTGTTACTTTACCTGAACTACCACTAGCATTTCTCTTTTCAGCCTCTGCTTTAGCATTGGTATCATTAATAGGTGCTTGAGCATTTTCTTTAGTATCTTTTTTATTTGATACTGCATCAGCTTGCTCAATTTCACTATCTTCGGTAGAAAGGTCTTCACCTTCATTCACTTTAGCATTAGCTTTTTTCTTCGCATTACCATCATTAACTGGTGAAGTTGGTTTCTCTTTTTTATCCGTTGCAGTTGCTAATCCTTTATCCTTAATCTCACTATCTTCTGTAGAAGGAGCTTTAGGGGTTTTTAATCCTTGATCAGCTTTCTTTTTAGCATTTTCATCTGTAACTGGAGAAGTTGCTTTCTCTTTACCAGTTTTGTTGTTGATCATATCTTCTGGAACAATCTCTGAATCTGCTAATGATTTAACTTTTTCACCACCATATGATGCATTACCAAATGCTTTACTTGGTTTGTTATATACTGATGGATCAATTTTAGAATCTTTAGTTGATAAGCTTTCACCGTCTAATTTTTCAGTATAAACAGACTTTTTTGACGTGTCTTTTATAGATATAGATTCATCAACAGCAATTGAACCGCTTTGATCTTCTTTTTCTATTTCACCTTTACCTTTAGCCATTGCTTTATCGGCATCTTTCTGATTACCTTCACCATCTTGGTTAAGTGCAGCAGATTGACCTTTTTCAATGTCGTTTTGGTTATTGATATCATCAGAATCCTTTTGCTCAGAATCTTTAGTAGACATAGCTTCTTCATTCACTATACCAAGTGCTCTTTGAATAGCTGTTGTAGCTTCTTCACTCATTAAACCTTTCTTATTGGTACTAGCCTCTACTTTATTTTGTAAAGAAGCTTTGAACTTTTTTTCGTGATTCTCTACAATATTTCTTTTTCCATCTTTAATTCGACTAGAAAGAAAACTTTCAATATTTTCTGGTTTAGATTCAGATTCGGTTTTACTTTGCTTAGTACCGTTAGCAGACTCATCTAATTTGTTATATACGCCACCTAATGAATATGCTTCATTAATTGACTTAACAACAAAGTTTAAATGCTTCTGACCTTCAGCCAAAGTATTATACTTATAATTAGTTTTATTTTCTAAACCACCAATATATGCGAAATCAGTAGAGTCAAGGTCTTTCTTGCTATTTGATTTCTTAATGTAGTAGTCATGATTTTCTTTTATGATACCATATGCCGTCCCATCGTCAGTTCTTACATATTCGACAAGAGTGGCGTTGTTATTTACGCTCTCATTGACTTTATTCTTTGAAGTGCCATAAAAAGCTAACGCTTTAATTCTTTCTTGAAAATTATCTTTAGATGGTTTAGCCATTTTTTGTATATTTTAAATTTTTGTTTTTATTCGTTATTACATTTTTTTATAAATACTGTACCCAAACCAAAAAATACAATAATTCTTTAGTTAGTGGGTAGTCAGTTTATATTTTATTGTCTAAATTAAGTTGTTTTAATACTCCTTTATTCAGTAATCCTTTTCTACTATATGATTCTAATATAGTCTTAACTGCAGATTTCTTGATATGAGACTCGTTTAATGACTTCTCATATCTCTCAATTTTGCTTTTAATTTCTTCGGCAATTCTTTTATCTTTTTTCTTTTTTTCGATAAGAGCATTTAATTGCGACTCGGTTATAATATATTTTTTAGACATCTATTTCTACAGTTAATTTCTTGGTAATCAGCTCTTTCTTTAAATCTACTAGCTTCTCAATGTATCCATTTCTTCTTAAAATTTTAAAGACAATATTTTCAACGGAAAATTCACCTTCGTCATCTAATCCTGCCTTTCTCATGGATTTAATTTTATCGAATAATCTTTCAATTTGAAATACTGTGCTTTCAGTATGCTCACTATCCATAATGTCATCAATTGAGTCCATTATTTCAGATGTCTTCTTCTGGATATTATTAGTATCTAATTGAATAATTTCTTTTATTGGCTTAGTTAACCATTTATTTCTCATTATAGAGTAAACACCTGTTGATGTGTGAGGCTCACTAGAATCTTGCACGTAAACTTCAACTTCATGACCTTTAGCTTCTAAAGGCATACTTTCATTCCATAGTGTTTTTTTACTTTTTAAATAATCAGCAACTAATTCTTTATCATCGGTGATTTGTAATGTATCCATTAATATGTGGACATCTAGATCAGATTCATCACTATAATTATAATTTGCTAATGAACCAGTTAATGTGATATCCTCAAATTTATATTTGGATAGATTTGCGTATTCTATAAATTCTTTTGCAATACGAAGAAGACCTTTACGTACATCTTCATGCATTGTCATGCTTTCGTTATTCCATATTTTAGGACATAACTCATCTTTCTTTTTAAAATCATTAACATCGATAGAATTAGGATCAACTATTTCATTGATAATATCTGATATATTATTTTCACGCCAAAAACCCTTTTTTGGTTTTATATCTTCAAATGTTAGAAACGACTCATTTAGTTTATCTTTATTTTCTTTAATCACAACAATGTCCTTTAACATATAAATACTTACGTTTTCATATATGTTTTGAATTTGTGATATTAAAAAGTTATTGTAAGTAGATACCTCATCTGGAAAACTTCTTTTAAAGCTTTCAGATAGTTTAATTTGAATTGAGTCATCCAACTTATTAACAATAAATTGTGATGACTCATTTTTTGCAATATTTCTTACAGTATCTTCGTTGAGTAACATTTATTTCTTTTTAGACTCGGTAAGTTCATCCATATCTTCATCACTGATTTTCACTTCGTCATCATTTTCTTCGTCATCATTTTCTTCGGCATCTTCACCACTCATAGCTATGGTATCAGTGTCCATTTCTGGTTCTTCTTCGCTACTCATCTCAGAATCATCTCTGTCTTCACCATGTCCTTTACTCTCCAACCAATCTCTAATTGCTTTCATGTTATGTTCGGCAATAGTAATCTTATCTTGAACCCATGCTGGAAGATCGTCAACAACTTCTAACTTATCATGTAAATCACGTGCATTGTCACAGATGTTATCTAGTTTAACTTGATAGCTAGGTGCTTCTTCATAATCATGAATATCATCACTGGCTGCTTCAATATCTTCCACATCCATTTCGTGTTCATTTAATTTTTTCTTGGGCATCCCCATGTAGTGCATTCTTTCAAATAATAATTCTTTACTTGTTTTCTTCTTCATAATTTTTTTAATTAATATATGTCGTTAATTCATATTTGCCACTTGGCATTCTATATAGACTTATTTGTAAAGCCTTATTCTGTTCTTTACCATTTATATATAATGGTATAGTATCACTTTTATTGTTTTCAGTACCAACCCATCCTTGAAGAAATTGGCTATTAGCAACATCTTCATCATTTACTTCGTAGCCTTTTTGACGTGCTTTATGTATAGCATATTGAACAGCTCCTGATTGAGTATCGAAATAAGTGTCACTATTTTCACTTATTTTTTTCTTAGGCATCCCCATATAGTGCATTCTTTCGAATAATAATTCTTTACTTGATTTTTTATTTCCCATCTATTTATTTTTTCTTATTAGATAATTTATCAGGAGACAGTTCTGCAATCTTACCTTCAATCATTTTAATTCTTTCGGCAATTCTTTCAACCGCAGGTTGTCTTCCTTCTTCGGTTGCTATTTTAAGTCTTTCATTTAATTTTTCTAATCTATTTTCTAATTGTGGTAAATTGTTCATATTATTTTCTTTAATTTAAAATAATTAATTTTTGTATAAATACTTGTCTTTTTTAATAAGTATTTATAATTAAATAACAAATTCATGAATTTAGAATGTTTAAGCGGTATTATTAAAGATGGTCTTGCCATCCATATAGATATTTCAGATGAGAAGTCTTGGAATTTAAATACGGGATTTACTTCAATAAGTCTCAATCAATGGTCTGGAGCATACTCAGACAACATTAACTTATATGATTTCGGATTGACAGCATATGACAATGGAAGAGTAGATGATAAAATATCTTCATTAGATATAACATCCGAAGACCTTAAAGTATCACTATATAGAGTTGGATATAATAACACCACTGGAGGTACTTTTTATGACATGTATCCGATTAGTGCAGTTACTAGTGCATCTACTGTTGGTAATTATTTCGATTTAGATGGTGGATATTTACAAGGTTTCTTTAAATTAGAAGATTATAACCATGAATTATTTCCTCAAAGATATAATGAAGGTATTACTATAGAGACATTAATAAATGTTAATGATAATAGCGAAGGTATATTTTATCTTATGGGTGCTCGTGCCGAAGACAAATACAATCCATTTTTTAGTGGTGAGACCCAAGAAGTCCTAACTGAAGAAATCGTATCAAGAAGAACAGGTATTATTGGTTTAACGAATGAGACCACTAAAACGGTTACTAGTTATAGTGGTGTGACTACTAGTGAAAGTAATAATCTAAATGGATATCTAGATGAAACATCATTAAAAAATGCATTTATTGATTATGCTGATAGAAACGAAACTAAAGCAGTCGAACAACCAACTGACAGTATAAATGAAAATGTGATTGGATTCGGCTTAAATAGTAGTGGTAATATATTTATTAAAAGAGTTAATGAAAATGGCATTGTTAAAACACTCATATCACCTAACACAATAACAGCAACTGGCTGGACTATGATAAATATCACATATAAACCAGATGAATTACTTGAATGTTTTGATGACTTGGTTGAATGTGCACCAGCTAGAAACGGTGAATTAACCATATATGTTGACGGTAGAAAATTCTGGAAGATAGATGACTATAAAGAGTTTTTCTTTTTAGGTATGAAAAATAATAAAGAAAAGCAGATTGGTGTACCATATAATATTAGTTGGGGCGGTGGATCATTCGGTCTGAAACATTCATATCATTGGGATTTAAATACAACGACACTATATGATGGTGAAGATAGCACATACATAAATGCAAATTTCATTAATATAGAAAATCCATTAAAAGACGATCCATGTAACGATATTATTGATGTTTCAACATCGGGAGTTACTGGAGTTATATTTAGTGCCGATACTGAAACATTTGGAATTGAAGGTGAATGTGATCCAAGTAATGTTATTGACGTGCCAACATTTAGAATTGAAAATACAGGTACTACAGGTCAAACAGTTGCTCAACAATATTATATTGAATTTGATACTGATCTAGAAATAATTAGTAATAGAGATTATGATATTGATGTAAGTCTATTTGAAAATAATATTTTTAGATTTGGATCAACAAAAGAAATAAAATTAGTCGTTACTGGATCAGAAGAAATTTCTATCATTGAAGAAGAGAAATATAATGGTAGAATGCCAAGAGAATGGGTTGATCTTAGTGTAAAGGTAAGAGTCAAAGATAATACAGGTAGACAAACAATGAGAATTGGGTTATTAATAGACTCAGATGAACAATTAGAAAACAATTTTATTTTGTTTTTAAATGATTTAAAATATACCGCATCCAATATTCTTGCCCAAGACGATGATAAATTCAATCTTAAAATTGAAAATAGTTTTGATTCATCATATATTGGTGGTATACAAAAATTAAGAGTGTATACTAAACCATTTACATCTCAAATGGTATTACATAATGCAATGAAAGAATTGAATTCAAATCCTGAGTATGGAAAAATTATTTCTGGTGGTGGTAGAATTATTAATCGGTAGTATATATTAATATGAACAAACTAGAAGAAATTTATAACGGCTGGAAAAATTATATCTTTAAATCAGAAGAACATGAAGAATTAGCTAAAAAGCGAATGGCAGAATGTATTGACTGTGAAGACGATAAAAAGGTTAAGCAACTAACTAATCTTAATAGATGTAAACAATGTGGTTGTTATATGCCTGCAAAAGTTCGAAATGAAGGTTCTCAATGTCCAATCGGAAAGTGGTAATATCTAAATATGGTTAAAAAGCATAAAAATACTGATAAATATTTTATAGGTGCACAAACATGTGATAGTAGGAAATGCAGAAAAGATTATAAACATGAATTAAATGACATGTGTGATGCCATTACAACACCACAAAAAATATATCCTGTATTAAGGAAAGCCACTTGTCTATATTGTGGTAAAACTTTTAAATTCTAGTAATTCACGTTAATTTAGTACATTTATATATATTATATTTAATAATTAGTAATATAATTGGGTTATTTCTTGTATTTATTGTAAAGTATAAAACATGAAAGTAAAAGAAGTAATAGCCGAAGAAATACGTAAACATGTTATAACCGAAAACCTACAATATCATTTAGACTTAGGTTTGTCATTAACAGAGTCTGTTTTCCGAGTTGGTTCAAAAGCACATGACGAACTAATGCAAGAAGTCCGTAAACTATATAAAAATAACATACTTCATTTAACTGATAAAGATGATCTGTTCATTATGGAAAAAACTGATGCTGGTAAAATAGCAGTTTTTTTTGACGAAAACAAACTTAATGAAGGTGAAAAAAAAGGTGTTTATGATGGTGAAAAAGTAACACTTGATAACCCAAGTAGAGTAAGTGACAGTGATAAGAAATTCAGAGTATATGTTGATAGTGGGAAGAAGACTGCTGATGGTGAAACTAAAGCTAAGAAGGTAGAATGGGGTTCACCAGACTACGAAATAAAGAATGATGATCCAGAAGCATCTAAATCGTTTAGAGCACGTCACAAGTGCTCTGAGAAGTCAGACAGAACTAAAGCAGGTTGGTGGGCATGTAACGTACACAAGTATCATAAACAATTAGGATTGTCATCATCAAAACCTTGGTAATAATATGTTTGAAGCAACTGTAATTTTTAGAATGACACCTAGTAATAACAACGGTTTTTATGGTTTTTTAAGTAATTTTTATAGAAAAACCAAAAAAACTCGATATGATCATGTAGGTAGAATAATCAATAATCGTGTTTATTCAATTGAGAAAAATGGATATAATAGTATGCCATTAGAAGAATGGAAAAGTATATATAGTGATCAAGAATATTTTGTAAAAAATGTTGAAGTACCATATAATAGTAAACAATTTCTGAGTGTATTTAATGCACTCAGAATTTTTAAATATAATAAACTATATATTTACTATTTATTAATTTTAAAAATTTTCTTCAAGAAGAGTAAAACTAAAACTAGAAAGTACGGTACATTACTGTCAAGCGAAATGGTCGCAATTGCTAGTGGTTTGGATGATTGGTATGACTATGATGTAAATAAGTGGATGAATTATTGTAAGTGTAAAAGAGAGATAGAAAAGAATGTTTTTAAGTAAAGATCAATTAGAATTATATGGTTTTATATTGTCAATTATTGGTGCTTTGTTTGGTCTCTATAAGTGGGTTATATCTTATAGAAGAGAAGCAAGTTTGAAAAGAAAAAATGTTGAGAATGTTTTAAAAGCAGAAAAGCTTGCATTACAAATCGAGGTATTATCTAAAGAACTAATAATTGAAGAATTTAAAGATAGGTTAGCAATAGAAGAAAGATTAGATTATTTTACTGATCATCATAAGGCAAATTATGCTCATTTTTTCGTGGTGAAAAACGGTGGAGATCATATTACTGCACGTAAAAGTTGTTCATTAACATTCATATATGAAAAACACAATCATGGGAAACCAGCATTAAAAAATCAGTGGCAAAATATACATGTCAACAAACAACTAACTGAAATTCTTTTACATTCACTTTTAAATGGTTATTATTATGTTCATAATTTTATGGAAAATATGGACGATGGAGAAATGAAAAGTCATATTAACCCAATGGATGGTATGGACGTTGCTTGGTTTTATGTCGGTAAAATTGGAATTGATGAATATTTTGTTTCATTTCAATTTAGAAATGATGGGGTACAATCAAGTTTTGAAATACAAACAATAAAAAATTATTGTAGTAATATATTTTTTATGTTAAAATCAACACATCAAAAAAGAGAGGAAATGATTAGAATGATTCAAAAGAAAAAGAATTTAGAAGATGAACTCCTTGAATATAAACTCAATAAAAATTGAAACCATACAAAGAAAAAATAATTAGTAATTACATTAAATTGCGATATTTTTCTTCGGATACCAATCCTGATGATCTTAAATGGCATTATGATGAGGAAGATAGAGTCGTGAGTGTTATGAGTGAAACTGATTGGCAATTTCAATTTGACAATAAACTACCTATTAACATGAAAGAAGATATTATAATACCTAAAGGTGTGATGCATCGTTTAATTAAAGGAACAGGAGAATTGAACATAATGATTAGACAAACTATATTATAAAGGGATAATGTAATATTATTTGTTTTCACCGAAACAGTCTTGACATATACAATAATTAATCATACATTTAACATATGGATGGTAATATAAGTGAAGGTATTGGAATGTTAATGGTATTAGCTGCAATATCTATTTGTTTATAGAACGGAGCGTAAAACCCATTGGTCGTTTCGCCAATGGGATGTAAGCGACAAATGTAGTAATTAACCTAATCCACATCTACCTTACGGATTTATAAATACTATTCATAAAAAAAAAGTATTTATTATTATGAAGAATAGTAAACAAGTATTATTTGAACGTATGCATTCTATTGGTGGAATGC
>Ga0306869_1000256_pt1 | contig 28654 bp, 28 predicted proteins | sample AntRauTorckE6833_FD_190421 | JGI IMG/M metagenome (GOLD analysis project Ga0306869, IMG submission 190421) | Saline lake microbial communities from Rauer Islands, Antarctica - Metagenome Torckler E6 #833 (v2) (version 2) | ecosystem: Environmental > Aquatic > Non-marine Saline and Alkaline >... | reverse complement strand
TCGGCCATTATCAGTCCCGCTATCTGTGTTTGTATTTGCCCCACCATCAGGCCCATCTGTTTCTCCACTACCTGATGTGATAGAACCAATAAATCTATCAATAGCTCCTGCAAGGCCATCAACAGATCCTGTAAGATTGTTCATTGCCTCTGTATTTTTAACTTCCGCTTGTCTAAGCTTCTCTTCCTGAGCATCTTCTTGTATTTTAATTTCTTGCTCCATAATTTCTTTCTCAATCATTTTTTGTCTCTCTTTTTGGGCGTCTTTCATAGTTTTTTCTTCTTCTTGTAATTTCGCTTTAGAAGCCCTAGAGTCTTGTCTAGATAACGCAGAAATTCTGCGGCGAATATTAAGTATGTCTTGATTAGACTCTTTTAAATCACTTTCGTACTCTATATCATTTCATCTTTGGTCATGAGCTTCTTTGATAGTGTCAATTCTCTCACTATACTGCTCTTCAATTGCTTTATTTGTTTCTTTGAGTTGATCTTCAAGTTGTTCTTCTTCATATTCATAAAGCTCTATATACTGGTCAATAGAACCTTTGGCTTCATCCACTTTACTATTATACTCTTTTACTCTATCGTCAACGTCCTCATCATCACCGTTATATTTTCAAATGCCGTCTTCTTTAACAGCACCATCCATACTAGCCAACTCATCACCTAATGTTGTTAAACTCTCTATGTCTTGTTCTATTAATTCTTTAGATGATTCAAAACCTAAATCTAATGTTTTATCACCCAAAGAGTCAAATAATTCTGCAACTTCTTCAAGGCCCATATCTCTTAGTGAAGACGCTCTATTGTGCATATTTTCTGCATCTTCAAGATATCCATTTATATCTTTTAAAGAATTTGCTCTTTGCATATCTAATTTGGTAATGTCCTCATAGTTGGCTAATAGAAGTTCTTGTCATAAAAGAGTCTTCTTCATAGAAGCTTCCTCTTCATCTGATAAATCACTATTTTTTAAAGCTAATTCATATTCTTCTACATTATTTCCTAATTCAATTTTACGCAATCTATTTCTTTCTATAATAAGATCATTAAGTCCTTCGCCTGTTTCAAGGGCGTTTATTCCATCTTGCCCATACTCTAGAGCGAATTGCCCTAAATCTTTGGCAGAAGCGTCTCCTTTTGAAAAGCTTTCACGTAAATCCTGTAATCTATGCGCTTCTTCAGAAGCTTGGTCCATGCCTCTTGAGATTTCTTCAATACCTTTATGGGTCATTCCAAATAATTCACTTATAATTTCTCCTGTATTTTTTAAATCCAATTCGTCTATTATATTTATTCTTTCAAGATTTGTTTTTGCTGATGTGAACTTCTCCATTAAACCTTCAATTTCTTCCATGCCAGGAATTACTGGGCCTATTCTAGATGATCCGGAAAAATCGAAGTAGTCTGAACCCATTATAGCTGATCTATCTTGAAAGTGTTTAAAACTATCTTGAGGGCTAATTTCAATATTATTTTCAACCTTATCAAATAAATTCTGCATTTTATTATAACCAACACCATCACTTTTTCAAGAAACAATTGCTTCAATGTCCATTTGGTATTTATCTTTTAATTTTTTAATAGCAACAGCTTCTAAATTTGCGTTATCTAGTGCAATTTCTGCCATATCCTTAATCACTTCACTAGCAGAACTTTCTTCTATTATCTTTGCAGCAACTTCTCTTCCAGCAGAAATAGAATTAATTTCTGCTGCAATTTCCTCTTCTTTTGTTGCAGTGCCATCAATAGCGTTTATAGCTTCATCGTATTCACTAGATTGTACCTTATACTGCTCTTTAAGTGCTTCAGGAAGTCATTCCTTTAATTCTTCTCTATATTGTTCCATTATTTCTTTTTCTGTTATTTCACCATCATTTATTCGATTATAGAAAAGGCCTTTTAGTTGCTCATCGGTTTTATACCAATCATCATTATACCCCTGATTTTCTAATATATCTTGAATTCTATCCATTGGTAAGTCGGTATTTTCAACAACAAAGCTCTTTCAATCTGTTGCTTTAACATTAGCTACGGATATTGGTATTTCTAATGGGGCTTTTTTAAAATATGTAGCAAAATCCATATCAGTTATTGCCTTGTCTAATTGATTAGTAAGTTGAGTCTTCACTTTGTCATCTAAATTCTCAAATTCAATAGCCATGTCTCTAAATAAAATCCTTTTATGTATAATTTCTATTCCAGAATTCTGCATTGCTTCACTAATACCGTGCTCTTCTATAGCTTTATTATATGTGTCAATTTGGTATTGTTCTAATCCTTGTTTTTCTTCGTTAACAGACTCAAGAGCTTCTTTATATTTTTCTCTATCAAAAGTAATCCTTCCAGAGGCTGTTGTTTCAGTAAAATCTTGATAGTCACCAAGCTCTGCTTTAGAGAGATTACTTAAAATAACATCTAATTTTTTCATCTCATCTTGTGTTAGGCTAACTTTAGAATTAAGAGTATCAAATTCTTCAACTAAATCAGATACTTGTTCTTTCTCCTTATCTAAATTATGTATTTGTACCTGTAATTCTTCTATGTTTTTGCCTAATTCTTCTGTTGTTTGTGTTGCATCTTTAAAATAATCAATAACCTTGCCTACTATTGGAGCTATTTTTTCTCAAACCCATGACACAACTTTTAATGCTACTGTCAAAGCTAATAAAGGTAAAAATGCTTTTACTAAACCTTTTGTTGCCATTGTCAGCATTCGCGTTGCGAATGCAGCACCTTTAGCTCCAACTATCACACTTTTATATTGTAGACTGGCAGCTTTTGAAGTGGTCCTTCTAAGCTTAAGATTATTAGATAAAGCAGTACTTTCTTTATTTAAATATAAAAGTCTTAACTTCATTTGTCTTGCTTTAATCTTGTTTACTACTATCAACTTTCTTTCAATCATTAGTTGTTTTTGTTTAGCTAGTATATTTTTAATTGTAGAAAGGGTATTTTTGACTAATTGAACTTGGGATAAAACAATTGCAACAGTCATTGCTGTGATAGCCGTCACCATTACAGTCCCGCCTTCTCCAAATCATTGTATTACTGACGTTAAACCGTTTAAGCCTTTTCTTAAAAGATCGACGAATGTAATAATTTGTTCTGAACTACTAATGCTATCAATGAAACCTGTTCAAGCATTTGTTAATCTTTGAACGCTACCTTCTAATCCTTCAAGATAAGAGGCATGTTGAATAGCCATTTCACCAGCCGCACTCTGTGACTTCGTAACAAGTTCTTGTGTTCTGGTAAAGTTATTCATAAGTGCTAATAATCTTGGTTGCTGTCTAATACCAGCCATAATAGTTGCTAGATAAGATTGCATATTCCTATCTAATCCATCCCATTTTTCACCTAAATCCATAATAATTTCTTGTGCTGGACGGAATATGCCCATTGTATTTCTAAGTTCAACACCAACAGTGCCTAGCGCCTTTTCAACTCTGTTTACATTAACACCATCTTCTAATGTCTTACTAAAATCACTAAGTTCTTGCATACGAGCGAAAATCGTTTTAAACGCTGTACCAATATTTTGTGGTGCTTCACGAGTTGTTTCTATACCTTTAGCAAGGAAACCCATCATGTGGTCTATGTCAACACCAGAAGATTTAGCTGATGGTGCAACTTTACTCATTGCTCTAGCTAACTCATCATAAGATGAGGCCGAAGCCGCACCTAGTTTCGCAAATCTATCGGCTACATTTTCCGCATCTGATGCAGCAAGTTCAAAACCATTAATTGCAGATGTTAAATAGTTCGCAGACTCAGTGGCATCAATAGATGCAACTCTAGCAGACTCAGCTGCTACACGTGTCATTTCTAAAGCATCTTGTGCACTTCTACCTTGCCTGAAGAAATAAATAGATAGCTCAGCTACTTCAGTAGCTGCCATTCCTACTTGATCACCAAGTTCTTTATAGGCTTCTGATAAATCTCAAACCTCGTCACGATTCATAGAAGAAACCATCGCAACGGTAGTCATTGCTTCATCAAATTCACTAACTATTTTTGCTAAAGAGCTATAAAGTTTTTTTAACTGGTTTAAAACTACATAATATTTAATACCACTAACAACCTTATCACCTATTGTATCATTATGACTTTTTTCAGCAGTTTCTAACTGTTTCGTAGTTTTTGCAGTTTTAGCTTTAGCCGCTTTCTTTTCTTTTTCTTGTTTTATCTCTGTGCCACCAAGCTTTATATTCCTTAGTTTACTCCTCATCTGCTCTGCGCTATTTATAGCTGGATCATCAATACCTTTCATTTTTTCTTGATTCATTTTGTCTTTAATTTGCTGCTCTTTTTTATAGGATTGAAAGACCTCATCTCTTTTAGAAATATAGCCATCAACTATTGCGTTTTTCTTTCCTAATTCTTGATTATATCCTTTTGCAGCTTCTCTAGCTTTTTTAAGCCTAGCTGCTTCTTTAATAGCACTCTGTTTTGCTTTACTACTTTTAGGCTCATTTGCTATTAATTTATGTTGCTCCTTTATTTTTCTATTAATAGTTTCGATATCAGTAGTGTCTATATTAAATTTTTTCTTTAATTTCTGACCTTCATTTTCAAATTTAGTAACTTCAATTCTAGCCTTTTCTATAGTATCGTCAAGATTTTTATACTGATCTTTAAGCTTTTTTATTGTTTTTTGTTGAGCACCAACATCAGTATCTTTTTTAGTAATCCCACCTTTTATTGTACCTATTCTCTTATTTGTAATTTTTTCTAATTTTTTAATTTGATCTTCGATGCCTAAATCTGAGAATTTAAAATTACCAGATTTAATTCTTCTCTCTACTTCTTTCATCGTGTTATTGAAATTGTTTCCGGCTTGATCAAACTCTTTTTTAACACCTTTGCCCATATTGGGGGTGTTTTTTATTTTATTTTGTAATTTTTTTAATTTATCTAAGCCTTTTAGCTCTAAATTTAATTTAGCGCTATAACTTATTTTACTTTTTGCCATATATAAACACCACCGCTATATTAACAGCTTACTTTTTTAATTTATCTAAATCTTTTTTCGCTTGCCCAATTAAACTATCAAGTTGTTCAGGGTCAAAGTTTTGTATATTTTCTTCTAAAGTAGTATTAAAATGTTCAAGTGCATTCTTAACTACTAAACTCATTTTTTCTTGATTTTCTTTATATTCATTATAAAGCTCTTTGTAGTAGCGAACTTCTTCTTTTTCGCCTAATTCTCTTTCTAAAACTATTAATATTTCAAAAGGACTTATAGAATTCACCATTAGCATAAATTCACTAATGCTTAAAATATCAAAAGCATTTAAAACTACTGCAAAAAACATTACTCTTTCTTGTATTGTATTGTATTCACTTTCTTCAAATCTTTCATATATCTGATCGAGACCTACATATAACATATCTCCATTCATATTTTCATTAATATCAGTACTAACACATTTATTCATTATAAGGTTTTTAAGTTCGTTTTTATTTTTTACCTCAAAATAATCAAAAACCTCTTCTTCAGATACATTTTCTTTTTTACTTAACTCTTCTAAATTCATTATTATTTCCTCCTATAGTTTTCTTACATTTATTTGAGTTGCTAATCTTACTTTACTTTTATCTTTTATTCCGTTTAGAATATCTTCTTTTAATGATTTAACTTCAGAGCTATTGCTTATTGTTCTATAACCTGCAGCAATACTGTTAGTATTTTGTTTACCAATAGCTTTTAATTTTGCCTTATAATGCTTATTTCTTGTACTACTATAATTGGCTATTTTTGAACCTTTTTGTTTTCCAGTATAAGCGCTATGCCTAGGAGTTTCAAAAGATATTTTGCCAATTTTACTTAAAGGCATTCCTGCTTTTATTTGTCTAATCAATTCTTCAAAAAAATCTGTATAATAGAAAGCTCTTTGAGGCGTCATTATTATAGCCTCTTTTGTATCTTTTGCTATATCCGCTCCAGCGCCTGAAGGAGATAAATTGAAAGCAACAAGATAAAAAAAGTATATTCTTCTTAATAGTCTATATATTTTAGTAAAAACACCTGTATTACCAAAGCTTCCTTGAAAATTAAAGAAATTATAAGATATGTATCTTAATATATTAAGGTCACTTTTTGCTGTTGACTTATCAAATATGTCCTCTAATTTATAAGTTCTATAATTTTTATACAAATAAGGGTTACTTTTTATATCTACACCAAAGTTTGGGATTTTTCCACCGCTCTTTTGAATTTGCATATCAGCTAAAGTTTTTCCTGCTTTCTTTTTACCGATATTAATAGCATTAATATTTTCCGAAGTTTTCTTTATTTTTTCATCTACTAACGCTACTAAAGCGGGTTCTAAAAGTCTGCCCATCTCAATAGCGGCAACACCTTGTTTATCATATATTTTTTGATTATATGCTTTAGAAGCATAATCTTGTCTAAATTTTTTTAACATCTGAATAGATTTTTGGTATTGAGATTGTGCCAATGACTGAGAAAATCTTTTTTCATATTTCACTCCTTTATTAAGCTCATTTAAAAGATTATCTATTTCTTTTACCAAGTCTTTATAATTCATCTGTTTTAATCTATCGTCAGAAGATGTTCTTTTGTATTGCCCTTTAGTTCTATCAATTGCGCCTACTATTTTAGGACTATGATATTCTTCACTTACAATCTTTTGGAAAAAAGCCAGAACTGTCCGCTTATTTCCGTTTTCTCCTTCATATATACCCTCTGAAACCATGGTACTAACAAAACTTGCTTCTGATTCTTCTGCTCTAGCCATTAATCTTTTTATTTCTTTAATTGCGGCTCTCTCAGCTTGATCTGCTTTTTTCTCTAATACAGAAATTAAACTTGCATCTTGAACTGTTTTATTAAAATTATGTACAGAAGTATGTAAGTAAGTGCTTCTATTATCAATAAGTTCACCTGGTAAAGTTAGTATCTTAGACATTAATAAAACACCGCTTTTGCTTCCGCATTAATTATATTAAACTCTAAAGTTGTCCTAGTAACTTCATTCTGAGCATAATTAAGTGTAGGATTTAAGCTTAAAGCAGCTCTATTTATATTTAAATACATTTTTTTATTTGAATTGTTTTCCATGCTAACACTATTAACTATTTCTATATTAAAATAAGGTAAAGTTTTCTCCTTTATATCAAAAGAACTAACTGTATTAACATTATAAGTATAGTCAATAATGTATTCGGCATCAGGATCTAAATTAGAAATTTGCACATCATTATTAATAGTAAAATTCTCTATCTGTTCTTTGTTTTTAAAAATTTTAATATCGCCTGAAGGTGTATAATTTAAAATAGCGACTCCTTGACTGTCAGTCATAATCTTTTCTACATTAGGAATGTCGATGTTATCTGTATCACTTTTATGAGCTAAAAGATTATAAATACTTTCTGAAAAACTTCTTGGGTCTACTATAACTTTCTTTAAATTTAATTGAAAATTTGAAGCTAAATACTTATTTCTTGTTATTTCCTTCCCATCATTCTCAAAAATTAATGAGAAGTTGCATTTAGTAAAAACTGCTACTAAATCTCCTTTTTTATTGCTAATGTGGTCAGCCGCATATCGAATGTAAACTGTTGCGGTTCCACCTGAGCTACTATATGTATCAAACATTTGCAACACCTCCACTATAATATAATTATAACATAAAATGTATTAATAGTCAATTTTTAAGTTATAAAAAAAAGACCTATAATTAAATAGGTCTTTGATCAATTGTTAACTTAGTCAACGTCTCCAAGATATTGCATTTTAATTAAGTCACCGTCGTTTGATAATGCAACTCCAGAGAAGTCAAATGTTGAAGCATCTCCTTCAGCCTCTAATGTGAATTCAAAGCCAGACCCAAGTTTTAACTTAGGGATTTCAATGTTCATCATTTTTCTTTTACCTGTTCTTTGGTCGATAACAAATGTTGTACCGACAAAGTGAACAGTGTCTGGGAAGTTATCTGTTGTTAATGTTAATTGTTTACTATCTTCCCCAGAAGCTTCTTTGAAGTATACAATAACATTTCTTTTAACAGTTGAGTTTGTTACTGAAAAGCCTCCACTTTCAAGTGCTTCTTCTACTCCAGAAAAATCATCACCAGTAGTTATTGTTAGTTCTTGGTCCATCCCTGTCTCGTCTTCTTTCATAATAATTGCCTTATTAACTGTTAAAGTTGAAGAGTCTTTATCTGTAGGTACACCATTTACAGTAACTATTCCGTCTGAATCTATTAACTCGGCTTCAAATTTTTCTTTACCGTAATACTGAAATTCATTAATGGGGTCATCTGAACCTCATAGTTTTTGTAAAGAATCCATTGATAGTAATGCGTCTGTAATCTCTATCTCTGCTTTACGACCGTAATCATATTGCATTAATAGGTCCGCACCTTGGCCACCTCTAATTTCTTTTTGTTCCCCTTCTGCTGAAATATTTGAAACAGTAAGGGTATCGAATTCAATGAGTGGAGTATCGTCATCAGTATTATAGAATGTTGCGTCTAAAACCGTAACAATACCAAACTTATCATTAAAATGATCTACTAAACTTGCCATATATTAATCACCTCTAATATTGTAATATGCCTTTATATTTACTACCTTTCTTATCAGATAATAAACCATTTCCAGCAGCAATTTGATTTACTTTATGAATATCTATTAATTGTACGTTTCTAAAATACCAGAAAATAGTATAAGGGTTAGAATTATAAAGCTCTTGCAAACTAACTCCAAATGTATATATAGTACTCATAATGTATTTTTCCATTGTTACCTTGTTGCCGCTATTTTTGGCTTCTTTCTGTTTAGCGGCTAGCACTTTTTGTTTTGCCTCTTTTTCTTTTTGAAGCATTTGCCTAATCTTTTCATTCTTTGTTTCTTGTTCAAAATTATCTTCTTTATCGGAGCCATTATCTCCAAAATCATAGCTTCTTACAGCTAATCCAATAAGCAAGATGTCAGCAATAAGCTCAAATTCTTCAGAAGTCAATTTGACTTCATCTATTTCAGCTTTTAATTTGTGAAATTGTATTCCTTCAATATATTTTTCCATATAGTGTTGGATAATTTCCTTATACGATGACCAAAGTGCAAGTCCACGTATTAGCTCTGCTCTATTTTTAAATGCAAAGGGAAGCTCTTTTTTATATTGCGCTAATTTTTTATACTCTACGCTAAGTATTGACAAAAATATATTAAAGTTATAATGCTCTAATGTATCTCTATAGGTAGGTATTCTTATTTTTATGTCTCTTTCTTGAGACTCTATAAAAATTGGTAAATTGACAAGTAGCGCCTCTTCTGTCAAATTATGGTTATAATTCGTTAAATCCATCATCGTCTGTAACTCCTCAGGTACTAGTATAACCTACAATATTCCCATTATCAAAGCCCTCTATCGTAGCACCATAACAATGTATTTTACCAGTGAAATTAAGATTTTTTCCTTCTAGAATTTCTGTTATTCTATATATTAACCTTAAAGTTCTAATTTTATCATTATTCAAAACTGATGTGTTTTCTCAAGCATAAGCTGCTATTTGGAATTGCGTCTCAGCTATTTCATCAGCAATATCAACACCAGTTACGTATATAACTATAAAGGCATTTTGATTTTCATTTTGTTTTCTATCAACATAATTGCTTAAATGAATAAAATCAATAATTTCTTCCTGAGTGGGAACAGAGCTTTGTTCTAATGCGTCTGGAGTCCCATAATACAGTAGTTTTCTAATTTCTTCATCTTTCAATATTTGCCTTTTTATTTGAGACATCATTCTTTCTATTTTCAAAAATATTTTCATTACATCACAACCTTATATCCTGTTGTAGCTAGCTCATCTAATTCATTTTTAGTTCCTACAATTAAATTATCTACACCATACGGTACCTTGAAGGTTACCTGGTCTGATGTTCTATTAATTATATCCACTCTAACGTCAGTATCGAAATAACCATTATTTGTATTAACGGTTAGTTCATCACCTGCGTATACTGAATCAGAAGAATAGTTTTGAGAAGGTTTTGGAATATTACCAGCGCTATCAACGTTATCAACGACCTCATTATAAGGCACTTCTTTAATTGATAAATAAGCTATACCTGGATTACTTTTATAATCTGATGTTAAAATTTTATAGATATCATCCATAAACATAAATCTATAATCTTTTCTTAAAAAATCTTTATCAGAAGTAAGTAAAATAGGCTTTTCAGTAGACTCTGAAAAATTTATTCCATTTGTATCTGAGCCCGTTAAGGACATAAACGACCTTAAGCTACCAAAATATGCGGCCGGCAAATCATCTTTTCCTTCTTGTTTTATCACACCATTACACTCAACTAACTTAAATTTTTTGTAAAATTCTTCAGCTGAATGTCTGTATTCCATAAATACGAGATAAGTTTTTTCTTTTATTTCTATATAGTGCCCTGCTTCAACGGGCAACTCTTCATCAGCGTATGTGAAGAGCAACGATTGGTCCATACCCTCACGATGCTCTTTTACAAATGCTGCTGTTTTATATGTGTCTTCTGTTATATGGTAAATTTCAGTAGAGGAGGCTGATTCTGAGATAAATAAAGATCTTTGGGTTTTGTTTGAGTCTTTTTCTGCCTCGGTACGGTTTTTAAAAACTGAATACTTACTCATTAGAGTAAATCCTTCCTAATCCAATAATCCCGTTTTTATCTCTTGTTCTAGAATAATCATATTCTACTTTTTTTACTTGTTTTTGCGCGAGTTCATAGCGATCTTTTAATGCTTTTAACATATTCCCCCTAGAAAATGTTTTAACATCTTTATCGTAATATAGGTTTTCAAACCTCTCCTCATCGTCAATTTGTTGTTCTAATCAATACATCTTCATGTAAGCAAGTAAAACATTTATTTCCTTTTGAGATACTTCTTCTGTAAAGGCGTATCCTTCCACGGTATCTTCAAAATCTAAAGAAACTCTAGGAAATTTAAATGAGGCAATAGCTCTTATAGCCAAATTGAAAAGATAAGATTCGATGTCCTCATCTGTCATATTTGCTAAAGTGTTGCTTTTTAAAGTACTTAGCGCTTGACTATATAAAGAGCCAAATTGTTTCATAATTAATCACCTTTAATTGAGACCTGTAGACCTTCCTCTATTGTATCTACGATTTTAGTTGTTAAGTTATCAACGTTTTCTCTTGCAACTGTTACAAGCAGAGACTTTTGTGATCGATTGCTTTTTTCAATAATCTCATTGATTTGAAACATTCTTCCAAGTCTTAGGAATTCCGCAATTTTCTTAGCACTATAAGTTGTTTCTTGGCTAGCTTCATCAAGTTCCCCATCTTCTTCAAAGTAGAGACCTTCATTTTTTGCGTATTCTAAAACTTGCTCCTTATCATTTTCGTCCATGCTCCAAAGTCCTTTTTTATACCCTTCTAGAGTATTAGGAACCTCAAACATTGTTACCACATATCTCATTGGTATTCTTCTAAATTCTTGTTTTGCTGGAATTGAGAAAGTTAATTCATTTTGAAAATTCTCAATATCTTTAAAAGTCATAGCAAGAGTTCCTGGTACTTTTTTATAAATTTTTATTTGTTGTTTTAAATTTGCCATTTTACCACTCCTTAAGTAGTTATAATTCTAGGAGACCGGCAAAGTCTCCTAGGCTATTATTTTTCTATTTATGAAAAGTTTACGCTACCAATAGAGTTGTTAAACAGTACTGTTACGCCCATCATTCTGTGGTTATCATACTGAACTCCCCCATGAGTATGTTCTGTATCTTTTGTATAACTGTCTCCTTGGAAAGCTACTTTAACAGGTTTTTCATTAGCAGGAAGAATAAACATAACATCTTCACTGAATAACCAGTTTTCATTTGTAGCATCAATAAGATAATTAGGAAGCTCTACAATAGGTGTTCCTTTGTATTTTCCAACATGCCCTTGATTACGAATGTCATTTAAGTCATCTTCTGCGTAAATACTTCCACTTGCAACTGAATTATCAAGTTGTGAAATATGCTTAGAAAAACCTAAAATTCTTGGTTGTCCATATGCTTTAATAATGCTAATGATTTTGTCTAATTCGTTATACGCACCAGTTAATGATAAATCAGTCATTTGATTTACATCTGGAGCAGCTGCAGCAGCTGTAGAAAGTGCTTGGAACACTTCAACATAGATTTTCTCAACTCATGCGTCTGCAAGAATTGTTACTAGCTCTTGAATAGTTCTATTTCCTGTTAGGATATCTTCTAGAGTAATCATATAACCAACTGACTCTGTTTGAGTTTTCATATGTAAGTTATATCCATCTACTTTGTATGCTCTATAAGAGCCTCCTCTAGCTCCACGTTGAATTGCTTTATACATTCTACGTTTTGAGTTATGAGAGGTTTTAATGTCGAAAGTTACACTTTCGTCTCTAGCGAATTGTCTAATTTCTGAAAAATCACCTGTTCTATTTTTAATGTTTTGAGGAACAGCTTCATCTATAGTTTCTTCAATAATTCTAAAAATTTGATATTTGTGTTCTCTGATATCACGAAGGCTAGCATCTTCTAAGCCAAAATGTTTAATAAGGGCGTTTTTAGCAGCACTTTGCGCATCACTGAAATTTGCTACACTTGGTTGCATAGATGCAGCTTTTTTAATGTGTTGTTTTAATGTTTTTAATTCCATATATTATTCACCTCTTATTATTGGAAACGGACGAGTGTTAGTTCAACTGCGTCAGTTTCTCCGTCTGGTAGTGTACTAGCTAATCCGTGAAAAACGGGACCAGTATATACGTCTGGCTCTGTGCTTGTAAATGATCCGTCAGATGCTAGGTAATAAAGCCCTGTTGCTATAGCGTCTATATTATTTGTTGTAAATACATCACCTACATATATTGCTAATCCTCTAACATAGGCAACATCATCTGCATCAAACTCAGTTGCATAATGTCTAAGTTCGTCACTATAGCCATCAAAAAGTTCCTCTGTATAAATTAAGAATGGGGTTGCTTTTGAAGTCGCGTCTGTTGGTGTTACTAGTTCTAGCTCACCACTAACTGCTCCTACTTCTAGGAAATATACATATCCGTTTTCAACGAATTTAGTTTCACCGACTGTTTTTGTTTGTGTTTTAGTAGGTACTTGTGCGATATTATGCGCATTGTGTAGAGCTACCATTTTGTTTATTTCTAATACCTTAAACTCTGGTAATAGGTCATAAATATTCATTAATTCTCACCTCTATTTTTTTATTCTTTGTCTTTGAATGTTTCGACAAAATTGTCGAATTTATCAAAACTGTCTTTTTTAGTTTTTGTACTGTTTGTAAAGTTTCTTGGAGTAAAGTTATCACTATTTTCTTTCTTTCTTTCTGCTCTTACTTTTTTAGCAATAGCAACATCTAGTTTTACCTCAAGATCTTCAGTTGTATAATCAGCGATTTTTTCTTCAATAGACTTGAAGTCTTCTTCACTAACTAATTCTTTTGATTCTTTAAGAAGCTCTCTTTTTTCCTCTAGTTTATACTTGTCTAAAACTGTATCTTTTTCTTCAATACTAGTATTTAGCTCTTCGATTTTTGCTTTGTATTCTTCGAGTTTTTGTCGATCTTCTTCAATTTGTTCCAACTCACTTTCAGTAAGTGTGGTTTTGTCATCTTCTTCAGCTCCTGGTGTTTTTCCGTCTCCATCTTGTTTTAATGACATTTGACTGCGAATAGAGTCTGCCGCATCAATTTCACTTTCAGTAAGATATCTTGGTTTAACTAAAACCGGTTCATCGAACTGAATAGTGTCTGGTTCTTCGCCTTCGCCTTCATTTCTTGAGTAGTTAACTCTATAAAAGCTATAGTCGCTAAAATCTAAATAAACTACAAAATCAGTTCCAACTTGGACTGACATTGCATTTTCATTTTGACTAAATAGCTCTTCAATAACTTCTGCCTGAAGTTCATCATAAGTGTCTTGAAGATACTTATGCATTTTAGGCGTGATCTTCTTAGAGAAATTTTCTAAAAATTTCATTTCTACACCTCCATTTTTACTTGAATTCCTAAACATGTCGTCAATTTTACTAGTAAAATTCTTAAACATTTCTTTAAATTCATCATCTTTATTAGTAAAGAATTCAGAACCAGTAAATGCAGGATTTTCACTATCTCCAACGACACTAATTCCACTTAATGACCCATCTAAGAATTCAATTTTTTCAATTCTTCCTTTGCCATCTTTGTGTAATTTGTAATCAATCGTATTAGGGTCTAATTCAAGTGATTGTTGTTTGCCAATAATTTTATTAGCAACCTCACCTATATTATCTTCTCTTCCTGTAAACAACACAATATCTGTAAACGCTCAAGTATTCCCATCCTCTTCTTTAAATTCAATATCAGAAGATTCTGGAACATATCCATAAATTGACTGCTCCGCATGATGGGCTTTAAAGTCATCGTCCTCTTTACTATAATGAGCGACAACAGGGGTTTGTGGTAATGTTTTAATTAACTTATTTGAAAAGTCTTCTGTAAACATTCTTTTATCTGCTGTCTCCCCTATATAAAACACCTTTAATTTGCAATGCGTTACAAATTCATTTATTGCTTGTTCATTGAAAGAACTGTGAGGAATTTTTTGAATCTCTGCGGGAATGCTTGTGTTAATTTGCATTATCCTCACCTCTGTCTTTATTGTCTCCCGTTCCTGAGTCATCATCAGCTTGACCATCTATATCATTATTACGACCACTATCATCGTCATGGTCTCCTTCGTTCGCCGCATTTTGTGTATGCGATGAAGCAAGAGGTTTTAATAGACTATCTAGATCAAGTTCATGTTCTAATTTGCCTCTGTCACTTAAATGTTTTTGCTTAATACCTGTTGATACTACTGCTTCCATTCTTCCTAGTCCAAAACTAGCGTTTTCACGATAAGTTTTAACTTGGTCTGCTTCTTTAGCAATTGTGATTGGAAGCAATCTTATTTCGGCTTGGAACGGTTTGAACTTGCTTTTATACAAGTTATTAACCAAAACATTCATATATGTATTTATTTCTGTCAAGTACTTTCAAACAAAAGCTTGATCAGCTGATTGATTTATATCTAACGCTTTATCACTTTCACCTGTAAAAATTGTTGAGTTTAAACCAGCTGAATTAAATAAAGTATTATACGATTGTCCTATTTGTTTGTTTTCTACAGAGCTTTCTTCCTGTAATCTTATTAGCTCAGACTCGCCAAATGTTGTAATTGTTTCTAAGCCATCATGTCTCTTGGTGATTTTGTTAATAGCCCCTTGAATAGACGCTACCTCTTCAACTTCAAATATTGGCATATCTTCATAAATTGGGATTCTATGAATTAAAATGCTTTTCAATTTATTATCACTGTGTTTTAATTCATTTGCTCTAAAACCTTCATATTCAAGTATTCCCTCTAATGCTTTTAAAAATGGCGGCATTTCTGCGTCATTTACATATAAAGAACTTGCATGGCGAGGTTCTAAAGGCATTCACCTATTTGTTGCTCTATCTGCCACATTTTCATCGAATATTTTTTTAAATTCTTTTGGAAATATTCCAAAGACTTTTTCTCTATCTTCTTTCATAAATTGATCAAAATATGATGTATCAAATTCAATAGCTTTTGTACCTTGATTTGTTTTATAAATGGTTCTACAATATTCATTTGGTAAAATCAATACTGAAACTGTGTTGCTAGAAGTGGTTTTCTGTCCGTAAAAATAAACAGAACCTTTAATAAATAATTCCTTTAAAATCTCAGGGACTAAACTTTCTAAATTCATTCCATCAACTGACTCTATCATATTATTATATTTTTCCATATATTCTTCACTTTGCACATCTTTCGTCTTGTCTAGTAAAATTGGTAAAACAGTATATCTAGTATAAAACATATCCGCAAAATATGAGATAATCTTACTATAGTTTGCGTCTAAACTAGCAAGTGTAGATGATACATCAGCCGCATCTACAGAATTTGTATATGCCCTTTCCAGGAGTTTTTCTAAATCATTTTTAGTATTTATATTAAAATATCTTCTACTAATTGTTGTATGTTCCATTTTATTCCCTAATCTTCTTTCTCCGGAATAAACTTTATTCATTTTCTTAGAATAATTTCTAAAACTTCCAACTTTTCTCTCTATGTGATGTGAAGTTTCATTTTTAATTTCATCTGCCATTACTTCACCTCCTAGTTAGAATGCATTATGTAATCTGCTACATTTCGTTTCTTTCTTTGTTTTTTAGTATAATAAGGTACTTCTATATAATTATGAACTGCATAAATTCCATATTCAGCTGCGGAAAAGAAGTCTTTTTGTATTTTACTACTTCTTCTTTTTACTTTTAACTGGTTTGGATTTACATTATCGCTAACATCAACTACATCTAAGTTTCTCATTTCTTCTTGTAATTTATCCATAACAAAGTATGGTTTTAACTTCTGTTTCTTCTTAGCAGAAGAAGCAGATAAGAAATTTTTGTATTGTTGATATTTTTCAACTGCAGCTGCGCTTTTAATTAAAAACCTTACACTGCCTGAACCAATTTTAGAAAAGAATATTTTATGAATATTACCAGCAGTTTGCCCGCTTGCTTTAATTTCATAACATAACTCTCTATCTTTCTTGGTTTTCTTAATATCACTTTTAGAACTTTCAGGAGGGTTTATAATTCCTAAAGCCGGAATAACTTGATTTGAAGTTTCGTCAAATTGGTCTTTATTAAGCCAATCCCTAAGTGCGGCGCCAATACCGTTAGCATCATAAATGAAAATTCTAACATTATAATCTTCAATTGCTTTTTTCAATTCTAATGATACTTGCTCATAATTTGTACTTTTTACTTCAAACATGTTTACGGTTGTGTAAACAAATGAATAGTCTTTTGGTAAAACCCTATATACTACTACAGCTGTATTTGCTGAACCATCTTTCGCCATATCGGCGCTAACCACATAAAATGAACCGTCATCTCTGCTTCTGGCTCTTCTTTCAGCTCTAATAACTTTTCTTAAATCTTCAATTCTATTAGTTGTAAATGCTGCCCCTACTGGTGAACCACTTCATTTAGAACGATACTCTCTATCAATTGAGTCATCATCAAAACTTGGAGATGATATATTTTCTCTCATTTGTTGAGCATCAAGCAGGCCATGTCTTAGTGGTATTTCATAAGAGCCGCCTAATACCATATATTTATCGGGATCAATAACCGAATAACATACAGTTTCCAATAATTTTTCATAAGCGAATGTTCCTTGATAACCAGCAGTTGTGACGAATATTTTACTACTATGGGGCTCATTTGGATTAATTTTTCCGAAATGAGTTTCTCTTTCTTTATTCATTAGCGGAATAATACGCTCATTAATTTCTCTTGGATCGTGGTCAATAACCTCTTCAAAAATACCTGAGTGTCTACGTCCACCACGAACACCAGATCCTGAACCTACAACGTCGAATACCCCACCATGCGTAAATCTAAATTCAGCATAGTCACCGCCTAGCACATAAGCGTTTTTAACTTGTCCGCCTCTACGTGTTTTTTGCATTTCATTTTCCAATAGCGGGAACTTAACCCATAAATCACCTTCAACTTTTTCTTTAGCAATCTGTGCGGCCTGTTTTTTACTGCCTGCAACAATAAACGATCTATGTCTTGGTGTTAACATTGTAAATATATATCTTGATAAAAAAGCGAGGAATGATTTTGAAAAACCACGTGAATAAGTGTGAAAAGACTGTCTATGTCTTGCCATTGCTCTTAATGTTATTCTTTGTGCAAAGAATAAATTAAAAGTAGATTCTTCAGCAACCATCATATCAACTAATTTATCTGGATAGACTAGAAACATATTAATTGTTTCAACTCATTTGTCCATATTTTTATCAATACGGTTTTTAGTTACCATTTTATCTCTAGTTTCATCCGTATCATTTAAGAACTCAATATAATCATTAATTTCAATAGGCATTTCATTTACTTCTGATATACTTTTACTCAAGGTCTTCATCAGTGATGCCTTCACTGTCTAACTCGTTGTCTATTTCCTCATTAAAATCTTCTTTAGCTTGTGAATAAGCATCCTCAAGAGAAAATTCCTCAGTAGCCTTTTCATTTGCGTCATCGTGCTTCTTTTTCTCGTAACCTCTTTTAATTGTTTCAAGAGTTTGTTCAAGACCAGTTGACTCTAACACCAATGTTCTTAAATACTCTTTAATATCATTAATTGTAGTATCAACTACATCTCTTTCGTAATTATCATAATATTCAAATTCAAAACCTTCTTTTTCTATATAGTTTGCCAAATCAGCAACAGTTCTTAAAACATCTCCTTGTGAAGACTCAATCATTTCATCGATTTTAGCTGTTTTAATAAATTTATTATAAGACTCAGAAAGGTCTTTAATTTTTTTAATATTTTTCTCTTGCACAGATTTGTCAATCATTACTGAAAGCTTACAAACTTTTTTAATTGAGTCGATTTGCATCGGATTGTTAATATCAAAGGCCGCAATAGTTGTCGAAAATAAATTCTCTAATTGAATTAATTCTTCAAAAGTATAATCAGGTCCTCACTTAACTTCTCCGCGTTTTACAAAGTCTTTCTTAACTGCTTCCATATTTTCTAACAGTTGAGAATGCGTAATAGTTCTTTCTCATTCTTTATTTGCTTTCTTTCAAACATCTCTAGTTGAAGTTGTATATTTAGGGTTTTCATCTATTTCTACATAGTATTTTATATAACTTCTAATAACATTGTCTTCATCTTTTTCTATCATTTTTATTCATTTATCTGGATTAAAAGGTATATTATACGTTCTACAGAAAAAATCAGCATGTTCTAGATTGTTAGAATCTATCATATCTTCAGCACAATCATAACAAATAGGTTGGGCTAAAGGATTGTTTGAATAGACTAGCTCTGACTGCTGATTACAAACAGGGCATTTTTTACTCATATATACTCCCCCTTAATTATATTTCTCATCCTATATATATTATATCATACATTCTCATAATCTCCTAATTCGGGAATGCAACTACGTACACAGTAGTTAATACCAAAATAAACGGGTCTAATTAAAAATTGACTTCTTGCAAAAAATTTGATATAATTATTATAGAGGTTGAGGAAGAAAAGAAAAACAAATAAACAAATAAACAAATAAACAAATAAACAAATAAATTTTAGGAGCTGAAAATTTGAATAAATACATTGCATTAATTGGTTCAAAAACATTCAAAGATTATAAAACATTAAAAGAATTAGTTGAAGCGGTTTTAAACAAATATTTTATAGAAGAACCTCATTTTGTTTCAGGCGGAGAAAAAGGTGCGGATACACTGGGCCATAACTTTGCTAAAAATGAAGGTTATCCAATAACAATATATTATCCAAACTATTCAGCTAGTCGAAGGGCCGCACCAATAATTCGCAATGAAAATATAGTAATTTCCAGCGATATAATAATTGCCTTCTGAGATGGAGAGTCTGCTGGAACTAAAAATGCAATTAATATAGCAAAACAGTACCCGCAAAAAGTAGTAATCATCTATAATTATATAGAAGAAAAAATAAAAAAAATAGGAGTTGAATAACATGAACAAGTTAAAAGAACAAATCACAAACGAAAAAAATAGGTTAAATCAAGAATTAAAAGGATATGTAGATCGAATATTTGGAGAACAAAATTTTTACCAAATTCAAGCAACTGTTACTGATGTTGATTTAAACGAAGAAATTATGGTCACTTTAACAAATCATACCGTAAATCAAGAAGAAGTAACGAATCAAAAATTTGTAATTGTTCGTAATACTAAAACTGATGAAGAAGGTAATGTGCAGCCAAACTATATACTAAAAACACTAGCACACACACAAGGATACAATCAAACAACAGAGACAACTACTCTAAAAACAGTGCGAGCAGAAATATCTATTCAAGTAATTAATGTAATTATGCAAGTAGTGGAACAATTTGTGAAACAAAACACAGAAGATGAAAATTCTGAATCAGAAAGCGATGAAAAAGCTCAAACACAAACAAAAGAATAGTAAATGAAAATAATTATTTCTGTAGTAATATCGACTATTATTATATTTCTCCTTTTTACAATATTATTATTAAGCTTATGGCGTAGTAACAAAATAGTCGATATTATTACTAAATATAAATCTAAAGAACTCAATCGCAAACTAGATGAAAATTTTCGTAACAAGAAAGAGCAACAGAAGAAAGAATTTAATAATCAAAAACAAGAGTTTCAAAAAGAACTTCAAGAGCAAGAAAGAAAAGTTAATCAATTAGAAAAACAGTGAATGAATGAGGCAATTGAAGAAACCAATAAACTTAGAAATAGATTAAATCAAGATATTGAAGAAGAGACACAAAAATATAAAGAACAAAGAACTGCAGAAGCAAAACAAATTGTTAATGATAATGTTGATAAACTAAAGAAAACTTATGAAAACCAAGTTAATACAATTCAAAAAGATTTAGAAGAAAAGCGAAATTCTCTTTCAGAAGAAAAAGAATCAATTGAGAATCAGTTAAAAGACCTACGAAGTAAAGAGCAGGCCGCAATAAACGCCCGCATTAGAGAATATGAAGAGCAAAATAAAGAAGATTTTTATAAAATTCAAATATCTTCTGAAGATATATCAGAAATTGAGGAACTTAAAAAAGTTTTACCAAAAATTAAAAATGAGTTACCTTTAAGAAAAGCAATATATGACATGTACTATCGCGAGCCAGTTAAAGATTTGACCAATCGCCTAACGAACGGCCGCAAAATAAGTGGCATTTATAAAATAACTCATATGCCTTCTGGAAAGTGTTACGTTGGTAAGACGGTTGATATAGCTAACCGCATCAAACAACACACCAAAGCGGGGTTAGGCGCATCAAACACTACAAAGAAAAAATTATATACTGAAATGCTTCAAGAGGGAATAGAAAACTTTAAATATGAAATGATTGAAGAAGTCGACCGCACAAAATTAAAAGAACGAGAAAACTATTGAATGAAATACTTTGGTGCAAAAATTTATGGTTATAGCACCAATTAGGTGATAATATGAATGAACGACTACAACTAACAAAAACAAAATCTAGATATTACTACATCGTAAATACTCTAAACAAAAAAATAATTGAAAAACTCAATTCTGAGTTTAGAAAAATAAATGAGGCAAAACGTCCTATCTTAATAACCACACCACACACAGAACTAAACGTAGTAACTAAAATAGACAAGTATTCCTACAAAAAAGAAATTATCAAAGATTTTACAAATTATAGCTACAAAGAAGATAGGGTAATAAAAAATCTAAATATATAGGTGATCATTATGGACTATTTTACAAAATTTATTTTAGCATTTATAATTATATTTTTTACCATAATGATTGGACTGCATGTACCTGTCGTGATGTTTATATTGCTAATAATAATTGTTGCATCTCTTATAAGTTATGCAATGGAGGTGCTCGAAAATTTATAAATTTAAATTAATCTTACTATTGGTAGCTTGGCTATTTTTAGTGGCCTCATTTATATCATATCTTATGTACTATGCCGGAACAAGTGGCGCGCACAATTTTTTCGTAATGACGGGTTACCTATTAGGAACATCATTTCTAATGTATCTTTCAAACCGAGGTGATAAAAATGGGTAAATTCAACAAATTCTTAATACGAATGGTTTCTGCTAATAAGAAAGGTAATATGCTTCGATATGCTTGCCCTTATTGCGGCCAACCTGCGAGCTCATTAACAAGTGAACCAAGAATACAAACATGTAGTGCATGTGGAACAATGATACGAATAAGAAATATTAAGGAGACAAAATAATGAAGAAGGTTATAGTGAGTTATTTATTTATGATACTTATATTAAGTATAGGAATGGTGTAAATTGTTCAAACTCAAGAAGTAGTAATAAGTATAAGGAAGTAAGTGTTAACTTTGAAAAATGGAAGTTGTTTACTTTATTGGAGTAAATAGACTTAAACTTGAATTAGAATATATTGCTCCTGATAATACAATATGGCTTTAGAATGGGGAATTAAAGACCAGAAAATATTGTTTATAAGATATAATGATGGCATTTTTGTTAGAAGGCAGTTTGTTAGTGAAAATAGTGTTCAGCTTTATAATGAGGTATTGGGTGATAATCTAGAAATATAGCAGTAGTTTTTTGAAAGTGGGTATAATGAGGTTGATTTGGGGTCTTTGGATCCCTTTTTTTATATATATGGGGTTTTTAGCTGAGCGTGTCATTTTCAATTTTCGACATAAACTATTTTTCGACCACACAGAGCCATAAGAAGAAAATTAATGAGCCTTTTCAGATTTGTACCCTCCCGCTTGCGTGGAGATTCAGGCATGCGGGAGGGTATCCGCATGCATGCGTATGCTTAAACGATACACAAAGAATATTATAAAAATCTTTATCTTTCAGGAGCCTTACCAAAGCCGTTATTAGAGTTACAAAAAAGAGATTTCTTTTTTTTGCATAAAATTGTTGACACTATTTTTCAGTGTGCTATAATGGTATTATCAAGTTAAGTTATTGACTTACTTGAAAAACTTTAAAGGGATGATATCTTATGAAACACACTACCACGAAACAAGTTGAGTATGGTACTATTGCAAAATTAGAGATTGACTTTATTACCGAACTTGAACAACAAAAACAACGCAAACCACGGAACCGTAACGCTATCATGAGAGTAAACACCGCACTTGCTTATCTTAGAACACTACCAAGAATTAACCGATTGGGCATCCGCCTAACCCGCAACGGTTCAAAAAACGTCGGTGACTTAGTTGAGTGCGTTATAAAATCTCAATTAAACGGTGGTAAAGTAGTAGACTACTCAAGCCCTTTTGAAAAAGACCTCGATAAGATGAGTTACAACGAAATCAAAGCATTTACATGTTATAACTCATACCCTAACGGTTGGCATGATATAAGCAAAATTAGCGGTGTTCTTATAGCACTACCGGATAAAAAAGTTTATTACTTGAAAAAACAAATTGTAATTGATAGCGTTGGCCGGATGAAAAAGAGTAGACGCAACGGAATGCAATTGACATTGGGACTTGTTAAAAAATTGATTGTGGAAAATAATTTAAAGCCTCACTATATCACTAAAAAACTAAATAAGGCGTAAGCCTTATTTTTTTTGCCTTGTGTGCGCTTATGTAGTGCATACAGTACATAGTATCATCAGGTGCTTTGTATGCGCTTATGCGGGTATCTAATGCGTGTGTGCTTCAGGAGACTGAAAGACAACATTTTTTATTTAGTCGTGTAGGTATGTAAGCGGTTACATTATAGTGTGTTATGTAAGCGGTTACATTGTAGTGTGTTATGTAAGCGGTTACATTATAATGTGTGCCGTGTAAGCGGTTACATTATAGTGTGTTATGTAAGCGCTCACATTATAATGTGTGCCGTGTAAGCGGTTACATTGTAGTGTGTCGTGCAGGTATGTAAGCGGTTACATTATGATGTGTGCCGTGTAAGCGTTTACATTATGATGTGTCGTGCAGGTATGTAAGCGTTTACATGAGCAGGGTATGTAAGCGTTTACATTATAGTGTGTCGTGCAGGTATGTAAGCGGTTACATTATGATGTGTGCCGTGTAAGCGGTTACATTATAGTGTCGTGCAGGTATGTAAGCGGTTACATTATAGTGTGTTATGTAAGCGTTTACATTATAGTATGTTATGTAAGCGTTTACATTATAGTATGTTATGTAAGCGGTTACATTATAGTATGTTATGTAAGCGGTTACATTATAGTGTGTCGTGCAGGTATGTAAGCGTTTACATTATGATGTGTGCCGTGTAAGCGTTTACATTATGATGTGTCGTGCAGGTATGTAAGCGTTTACATGAGCAGGGTATGTAAGCGTTTACATTATAGTGTGTCGTGCAGGTATGTAAGCGTTTACATGAGCAGGGTATGTAAGCGTTTACATATATAATGTGTAACCTGTGTTATAGAGGTATCGTTATACCACAGATTATATACTTTGTCAAGGAAAAAGCAAAGAAAAATTAAATTAATTTAAGTGTTGACATACCATTGATTACGTGTTATAATTAAGTTAGAAAGATAAAGGAGCCAAAAAATTAAATTAATTTAAGTGTTGACATACCATTGATTGCGTGTTATAATATGTATATAAGATAAAGAAACCAAAAAATCTATAGGAGTGATTTACACATGGAAATGAAAAGAACTAAAGAAAACTGGAAAGTAATTATTAGGCTCAGGAAAAACGCGTACGAAAACGCCAAAGGGCGCGACTGTATTAGGGCTGATAGACACCGCAAAGCTCTTGAAAAACTCGAAGAAAAATACGGACACTTGGTATAGCCAAGTGTCTTTTTTTGTTTGCTCCACGACACGCTTTGTGTTATCGTATCGTGGAGGAGCATTTCCACGACACGCTTATTCCTCAAAATGAAAGCGTTTTCGCCTATTGTAAAAAGTCTTATATCGTGTTATAATTAGTATAGAGGTTGAGAGAAAGCGGTACAAAAGAAATTAAAATTAATTGTTTAAAGGCTTGACAAAGAAACAGGAGCATGTTATAATTAGTATAGAAAGATAAAAGGAGATGTTAGATATGGTAACAGCACACAGTATGGTAACAGCACACAGAATAAGTGAGCAAGGCTCCACGGAATTTGGAATAGAATTTAAAGATTTTAAAAGCGCCTATGACTACATTAGAGCAATAAGGCACAGGGACATTTTTATTGTTACGGAAAAAAGCGAGAAATGCATAGAACAAACTATCGTAGCAAATCGCGGTGGCGGTAATATGTATCAAATCGTGGTGGCGATAAAAAACATTTGACAAAGAAACAGGAACATGTTATAATTAGTATAGAAAGATAAAAGGAGATGTTAGATATGGTAACAGCACACAGAATAAGTGAGCAAGGCTCCACGGAATTTGGAATAGAATTTAAAGATTTTAAAAGCGCCTATGACTACATTAGAGCAATAAGGCACAGCGACGTTTTTATTGTTACGGAAAAAAGCGGGGAATGCATAGAACAAACTATCGTAGCAAATCGCGGTGGCGGTAATATGTATCAAATCGCGATGGCGGTAATATTTATCTAAACACTTTGAGAATGTGAGTACTAATAGTCTTTATAACGCGGTAAAAAAAGATTTGACAAACAATAATAATTGTGTTATAATATATATGTAAGGTGGTTGTGGTAGGCCACCTTAATATTCAAAAAGAGGTGTTTTTCTTGAAAGACAAGAGAGCCAAAAAGCAAAAAGTAACAAAAGAATTACAAAAAGAATTGCTTAAAGGCTTGACAAAGAAGTAGGAGCATGTTATAATTAGTTGTAAGGTTGAGACTAAGACGCTATAAGGTCTCTCAAGGGCGCTACCTATGCGTACAAAGGCGCCTATCATTTATATTAAAAGGAGTGTTCAAGGACTTAATTAAACTTAAAGCGTGGAATATGCGAGCCTCCACCGCTCTTTTTTTTATTTTATAGGCGTGTCGTGGAGAGGGTTTATATTTAAGTGTGTCGTGGAGGGGCATTTCCACGACACGGTTATATGCCTTGTTATAATCTTTATAAAAAATACCAGACGCAAATCATAATGTCAAGAAAAAAGCAACAAAAAATCGTTCCACGACACGCTTTTATTCCTAAATGAAAGCGTTTTCACCTATTGTAAAAAGTCTTATATCGTGCTATAATTAGTATAGAGGTTGAGAGAAAGGCGTTCAAAAGAGATTGAAATTAATTCACTAAAACCGTTGACAACTTGTTAATATCGTGTTATAATTAGTATAGAGGTTGAGAGAAAGGCGCTCAAAAGAAATTAAAATTAATTCACTAAAACCATTGACAAATTGTTAATATCGTGTTATAATTAGTATAGAGGTTGAGAAAAAGGAGGTAAAACAAATGGAGCATTTTAAGACTATTTTAAAAAAGGTAGAGAGTAAAAAGTTTACTATTACTACAACTAAAAAAGGCGAAAAAATCAAGCAAACTGAACACCGTAAATTGAAAACTGATATCATGAACGCTTTACTCGCTGATTTTAAAGACATGAAGATTGCGGTAGGCATGAACAAGGAAGGCATCGTGCTTGAATTACCTAACTCACATGAGGGCTCTATACCTGCAACTATTGATATTAAAATCAAATCATTTGATTTTGATACAGTGCATGAAACTGAAGCGTACGCAAAGGAACAAGAACTTAAAATGAAAAATCGTAAACAACGTAAAAAACACGCCAAATCGGCCTACAATCAATCAAGAAAAGTTAAAGAAAAAGAACAGGATGATTATTTACATATGCGACTGAGAAGGAAAAATCGTAAAAACTCTTGACAAGTAACAAAAAGCATGTTATAATTAAGTATAATCAAAAATAAAAAATATAGAAAAGGAAAGTGATTATTTTGAAACTAGTAGATTTTACAAATGTCAAAGGGAACCCAAAAGTGAGCGTAAGAAACAAAATGAAAGAGCAAAGCATGAAAATGGCAAAAACCGCCGTAGAAAATGCAACCGGACTTGAGGTTGTAGAAACTGCAAGAAAAACGCTTGCTATTCAAATCGCAAATGATGAGCAAACAGAGGACCCCATCTACTTTGAAATCAGTGGTAGTGTAACCACTCTCGCACCTGAATACAAAAGCACCAAATCAAGTATGAAACATAAGGAACCAGAACAAGAAATCAAATTGTTTGATTAATAATTAAAGGGCGAAAGCCCTTTTTTTTATCGTGTTACCCGTGTCGTGGAAATGCTTCTCCACGACACGCCTAAATGTGAACCCTTCTCCACGACACGCTTTTATTCCTAAAATGAAAGCGTTTTCACCTATTGTAAAAAGTCTTATATCATGCTATAATTAGTATAGAGGTTGAGAGAAAGGCGCTCAAAAGAAATTAAAATTAATTGTTTAAAGGCTTGACAAAGAAACAGGAGCATGTTATAATTAGTATAGAAAGATAAACAAAACCATAAAAATTTAAAAGGATGATATTTAATGTTACTACCTAAAAAAATCATGGTACTTGATACTGAAACAATTGGACTTGAAAAGCGTTACGCATACGATATAGGTTTTATTATTGCGGAACTAAAAAGCGGGCGATATGTAGAAATTGATAGTGAGCATTATGCGGTTAAACAAGTATACGATAATAAAATGCTCTTTGAAACAGCATACTATGCAAATAAGCGTCCTTTATACGTTCAGAGCCTTAAAGCGCACAAAATGAAAAGGAAGCACATAGGGCGCATTTTTCAGCGTATTAAGACTCAAATAAAAAAGCATAAAATTGATTTTGTTTTTGCTTACAATTCACCTTTTGATAAAAGTGTTATGCGTTTCAATAGCGATTATTTTAAAAAAGCAAACCCTATTAAAAATTGGATTGACATTCAAAGTATTGCGTCTCACTACATACACAAGACAAGACAATATAAAGACTTTGCAAATAAACATAAAAAAGTAACACCAAAGGGCTACATGCGAACTAACGCGGAGTGCACTTATCAAGCAATTACAGGCAAAACGGAGTTTAAAGAGCAACACATGGGCCTGCAAGATTGCCGCATTGAACTTGATATTTTAAATGAGTGTATAAAGTTAGGCTATAATGAAACCAAACCATTAAAAAAATTATTCCTTACTTCTGAACTTGATAATAGTTTTAAAATTACAGCAAAAGGCAAAACCTATACTTTCAAATATCACTCTATGAAAAACACAAGGAACGGCTTAGTTTTAAACTAAGTTTTTTCTTTATAGTAAGCGTGTCGTGGAGAGGTTTTAATTTATGGCAAAATCAAAGTTTATTCAATTTAATGGCAAAATCAAAACTTTTCCACGATACGATGGCAATATCAAGGTTTTAATCAATTTAATGGCAATATCAAGGTTTTATTCAATTTAATGGCAATATCAAGGTTTTAATCAATTTAATGGCAATATCAAGGTTTTAATCAATTTAATGGCAAAATCAAAACTTTTCCACGACACGTTAAAATCTTTTACTCAAAAGGGTTGAAAAAACCTTAAAGATGTGTTATAATTAGTATAGAAAGATAAAGGAAGGGTACATAATGCGAACAATTAAGTACATTTTTTATTCAGGTAAAAGCGGAGAAGTAGATTATGATTTTGAAGTGGAAGATAAGGATGTATTCCGTGTAATTTATATGAATGCGTACATGGACGTCCTACCTCATACAACCGGTAGAGCGTACATTCTACCCATTGCACGGGCGCGAGAACATTTTGAGGGCCTACCTCATAATTTACAGGAAATTATTATCGACGCCTATTGGGAGACAATAGAGGAAACATACCGAAGAGAGGCTTATCTTAAATTTTTAAATGAGTTTTGTTTAAAATAGATAGCGCATACAAAATCAAAGCAAGATATTAATTTATTTTGCTTTTTGTTACAGGCGTGTCGTGGAAGTGCTTCTACACGACACGTTTCAAAAGTCAAGCGCTTAGGTAAGCCATTTTCAGGTTTCAAACCCAAAACTCCAGAGCGTACTAAAAATTTTACATATCATATTATACTATAATAGTCAAGCAAAAAGCAAGACT
>Ga0306869_1000253_pt1 | contig 28840 bp, 19 predicted proteins | sample AntRauTorckE6833_FD_190421 | JGI IMG/M metagenome (GOLD analysis project Ga0306869, IMG submission 190421) | Saline lake microbial communities from Rauer Islands, Antarctica - Metagenome Torckler E6 #833 (v2) (version 2) | ecosystem: Environmental > Aquatic > Non-marine Saline and Alkaline >... | reverse complement strand
CAAAGATGCCGAAGATCCGCTGCGCCTTGTCTTTGTCTGTGCCATGTGGATTACCGGCTTTGATGCGCCCAGCCTTTCTACGTTATACCTCGACAAGCCGACGAAAAACCATACGCTGATGCAAACTATTGCCCGGGCTAATCGCGTGTTTGAGGGTAAGAACAACGGCCTGATCGTCGATTATGTAGGTGTATTCCGTAACCTGCAGAAAGCACTGGCCGTCTATGCCACCGGCCACGAAGAGGATGACCCCGAGGCAACGAATCCGGTCAAGGATAAATCGGAGTTAGTGGACCAACTAAGGGAAGCCATAGCGGAAGCCAAAAAATTCTGCGAGCAACAAGGGGTAGATTTAGATAAGATCATTAAGTCAGAAGGTTTTGAGGCATCAAAGTATCAGAAAGAATTTGCCCGTGCTATTGTAGAGTATGAAGAGTTGGGCGATTCGGTGGATGATGCGGTAGAGGAGGTCATCATTAACGAGCAGAAAAAGAAACAGTTCATTACCCATGCCAATGTGGTTGACCGGCTGTACAAGGCTATCCTGCCCGACCCGGCGGCCGGGGAATTTCTGCCCGTTCGCTCCGCGCTTAAAGCTATCAAAGATCGCATTAAAATTATCGGGCCACAGCCCACCGATGATATATCCTACATCAAAAAAAAGATTAATAAAAAACTGGATGAATCTATCGCCAGCTCACCCTACCGCATTGATGGGGAGGGAGAGATCATTGATATTGGGCAGGTTGATTTTGAAAAATTAAAAGAACGCTTTGCAAAAAAGAAACACAAGCGCGTAGAGCTGCAAAAGATGAAGAGCATCATTGAGCAACAGGTACAGCAAATGGTAGAGCAGAACCGCACGCGCATGGATTTTAAGGAGCGGTTTGAGGAGATGATAGAGAAGTATAATAACTACAGCATTGCGGTTGAAGTAGAGTTGAAAGAACTGTTCGATTTTGTGAAAGAGCTGGATAAAGAAGAAGAGCGCCATGCCCGGGAAAACCTTACCGAAGAACAGCTGGCCGTCTTTGATATTGTTATCCAACACGAGAAAATTGAGCTCACTAAAAAGGAACGGAATAAAATAAAAGACGGTATAACCGAATTGTTAGAGAAGCTGAAGCAAGCCAAAACGGTAACCGACTGGAAGAAACAACAGCGACTCATTGCCGATGTGAAAGTAACTATCGAGACCGAGCTGGATACCATTCTGCCCGACCAGTACGATCGCCAGCTCTTTGCCCAGACCTGCAATGAAGTGTTTGATCATGTGTATCAGCGGTATTAGGATTTAAAACTCAAATATTATAGCATATTTAAGTACCCCCACCCGGAATCGAACCAGGATCTGAAGCTTAGGAGGCCTCCGTTCTATCCAATTGAACTATGGGGGCTTGAAGGTAATTACTTAAATCAAAAGCACATCAAGAATACAAATATTCACCCAATTTTGGAAAAGCATTTCAGTTGGCAGGATGCAGCAAGCAGTGGCATCTGCCCGGATAATACGCATAGCGCGTTAAGGAATTAAAAATCAGGAATAATGGCAAATGTAATTCTAAATTTTTTATCCTACCCTTGTAACATCAAGATGTTATTTTCGCTATAAGATAAAGTATATAGCTTTCTGAAAGTCATTTAATTTTTTTGGTAGCAAAGATCTGAAAATCATCTAAAATAGTTCACCTATGATGCAAAAAATATTTCTGTCACTCGTGGTGTTTCTAACGGTTACCGGTAGTGTGCTGGGCCAAAAAGTAATAGAAGGTACGGTTAGCGATGCAGAGACGGATGTTACGCTGCCGGCTGCCAATATTGTTATCGCGGGTACCTACCGCGGCACCATCACCAATGCCAACGGCACGTACTCCTTATCTATACCCGACTCGCTGCTGCCGGCCACGATATCGGTGCGGTTTATTGGTTATCAGTCTGAAGAGCGGGTGATAGAAGCGAAGGCCGCGCGACGCCAGGATTTTGAACTGCAGGAGTCCGTCACCGAATTGGAAGAGCTGGTAGTAACCGACCGCGACCCCGGGCTGACCATTATGGAGAAAGTGATTGAACGCAAAAAGCAGTGGCGCGATAGCCTGAAAACCTATAAGGCCGAAGCCTATAGCCGGCAAAATTTGTCGAATGATACGTCTATTGTTTCCATCACCGAGTCGGTTTCTACAGTATTCTGGGACGACCAAAAAGGCCCGCGCGAGGTGCTGCAATGGCGCGACCAAACGGCTAATATTGAGGCCGACCAAAACTTTGCTGGCGTCAGCTATCTGCCCAACTTTTATGATGACAATGTCCGCATTGCCGGCTTTAATATGGTGGGCGTCACCCACCCTGATGCGTTGGATTATTATGATTTTGAGGTGATGGAACAGCTCACCATGGACGGCCGCGCGGTCTATCGCATTGAGGTGATTCCCGAGCGTAACCTACAACCATTGTTTATGGGCGAAGTGTTTGTGCTGGATGAAGAGTTTGCTCTCCTGGAAGTAAAACTTAAACCCAATGATGTCGTGCGGTTCCCCCCGCCGGTGCAAGAGTTTGATCTTTCCTACAGCCAGCAGTACAGTAATTACGGCGGAGATTTTTGGCTGCCGGTGGACGTACGTATCGAGGGTACGGTAAAAATTGGGGTGATTGGCCTCCGGTTCCCGCCGCTGCAATTTAAACAGATGGCCAAGCTGACCGACTACGAGGTAAACATTCCGCTGCCGGATTCGCTCTATAATAAGGACGAACTTTTTGCGGTTGATTCTACATCCATCGGCCAAGATTCCATCAACACGCGAGCGGTTCAGCGCGTCCCCCTCTCTACAGAAGAGCAGCAGGCCTACGCCACGCTCGACAGCACCGAAACCCTGGAAGATCAATTTCAGCCCACCGGTTTTTTTGCCCGTTTCGTTGATGATGATTCCGATAGCGAGACCGACAGCACCACCAGCGTAGGCGGAACGTCGCTTCCCGGCGAAATTAGCCCGCGTGTTCGCTACAATCGTGTGGATGGATTATTTGGAGGACTAAAATATGCTGCTGAGCCACTGGAGAATATTCAGCTTTCCGTAAATGGAGGCTACAGCACGGCCAACAAAAAATGGAGTTACGGCGGTGGGCTAAAATTCCGGGGTGATAAAAAAAGATTTCAGCCATTGCTTGGCTTGTCTTACAACCACAAAACCGCCCCGCGGTATGATTCACAGATCATCACCCCGCTTTTGACCTCGGTGAGCAATGTGCTGGGTTATGAAAATTATTTCGACTATTTGCGCACGGAAACGTTTTCCGCTTCGGCCGGAGTGCGCGATGACCGGACCGAGCTTTCGCTTAATGTGAGGTACAAAAGTAGCGATCAATCCTCCCTGCAAACCAATACCGCCTACGATATTCTGGGTCGCGACAATAGCCCGCGTATCAACCCTGCGATAAATGAGGGGCGGTTAAATGCGCTAAAACTAACGGCCGGATATAATATTGATGGGGGTTATAATTTTGGGGTGATTGGCCGCAAAAGGATCGCCTTTAATATTGCGTATTCCGATGCATCCCTGGGCAGTGATTTTAACTTCACCACGTACACCGGGCATATTGACTGGAGTTTTGATACGTTTTTTAAGCGCCGCTTTTTCCCCAACACGCTAAATATCAGCCTTGATGGCGGCACATTCAGCGGAACATTGCCGCTCCAAAGTTTTGGCATTGTAGATGTGGCTCCAAGCCTTTTTAGTCCGTTTGGCGGCTTGCGGGGGACGCGCTTTCGTCCGTATGAGGGCGAACAATTTGCAGCCCTCAATTTTGAGCATAATTTCCGAACGATACCGTTTGAGCTTTTGGGGCTGCGGCCGCTGGTACAGCGCGATCTGGGTATCATTGTTTTTGGCGGCGCGGCGAAGACGTGGGTTTCTGATGAACGCGGGCGACAAATTTTTAATCGCGCAGGATATACCCCGAATACAACCGACGGAACCCATCTTGAGACCGGGGTTTCATTAACGGGTATTCTCGATATTCTGCGGGTTGATTTTACCGCCCGCCTTGATGAACCGGCTTTTCTTATTGGCGTTGGTATTACCCGGTTTAGGTGATGATAGCCTTTAAATCGTCTCTTTTAGCTGCTCCCCGGAATGAGTAAATAACCTGTCAGCGTCCATTGGACCTAACAACATTATGTTAATGGGAGACTTTGAAGTCCCTCTTAAATAGCCTTTTTCGAGTGTTATGACATGATGTAGAGCGATTTGCCTAATCGCTCTTGCATATTTTGTAGCTTTTTTAAAAAAGCTCGGAATAATTTTAAAGTATTTGTTTCACTATAGGCTTTCCGATCGATTAAACAAATCGATCTACATTTTATTATTCAACCAATAAAAAAGGCGAACCCGATGGCGGGCTCGCCTTTAAATTTCAATAGTGAAGCTGAGTGTTAGTTATCCATTGAATCGTCTTCCATCATACCGCCATTGCTTACGGGGTGTGATTCGGCGCGTCGATTTTCACGGCATCCTCTGTCGTTGGTTTGATCCATGCAGGGAACGGGCGCTTTGCCGAGTCCGCGCGATTCAACACGATCTGCTGAAACACCATTGTTAATGTAAAAATCAGTAACGGATGATGCGCGACGCTGACTCAAGCGCAGGTTGTACTGATCGCCACCCACGTGATCGGTGTATGCATCAATGCGAACACTAAACTTGGGCGAATCCATCAGCATGCGCATGTTGTCGGTAAGAATGCGTGCGGCCTGAGCGTCGAGATTTGATTTATCATACGCAAAATTAACGGTTTCCAGATCGCCGTCTCCAAGTTGCGCAGGATCATTCGAGTCATTTGGATCTGTTCCGTCTTCCACTTCATCTCCGTCGGAGACCCCGTCGCCGTCAGAATCATTATTGTTAGGATCAGTGTTATACTCATTCACTTCTTCACTATCGCTCAGCCCGTCACCGTCCGAGTCAGTGGCGGTGGGATCGGTGCGATATTCATTGACTTCTTCACCGTCGCTAAGTCCGTCGCCGTCGGTATCAGCTTCAAGTGGATCGGTATTGTAAGAATTTATTTCTTCACCGTCATCAAGGCCGTCATCGTCAGAATCGGCGACAAGCGGGTCAGTTCCGTATTCATTGACTTCTTCCCCATCGGTGAGTCCGTCGTTGTCGGTATCAGCCGCGTTAGGGTCCGTTCCAATATCGGCTTCCTGATCGTCGGTTAAACCATCGTTGTCTGTATCAACAGGTTGTTCTTGAACGGCTTTATCGGTAGAACTACATCCGTACTGTAGCGTGGCCACGCCGAATATCATCATCATTACGAGAAATAAGTTAAGGGTACGTTTCATCATTGCTCCGTTAATTGAGATTAATTTATAAAAAGAATAAAATTAAATAGAATAAAATATGGTGTTGAGAATTCGATGCCCAAAATAACGATAGTTTGTTATCTAACAAAAAGGGAAATTTAGTTCGCATCGGAGGCAAAATTCTTCTATTTTAAGATTCCTTAAAAAAGGGGCTATAGCTCAGCTGGCTAGAGCGCATGCATGGCATGCATGAGGTCCGGGGTTCGAATCCCCGTAGCTCCACATTACCTATCTTGGATTTGTATTTACAATTATTTTAGCGCTTTGAAGTTCCCCGTTTATTCTCCTTTCTCAGCTGTAGGCCGAAAGTTATAATTTGTATTTTTGTATTTTAAAGAATTATTATTTATATATTAAAATAAGATGTTTTAATAAGACTGATTAACGTGTGCATATCTAAAATCGCGTTAATCGAATATACGCAGGGGTCGTTTTTATGAAAATACAAGCAGAGAGTAAATTATTTCATGCGTGTTATATTTGGGTTATATGTTTGTTGGGGATAGCAAACACCGCTACGGCACAAACCAGTGATGTTTTCCTTGATTTGCAAGTTTCGCCGACGCTCAATAATGCTCAGGTAATCAATGTTTCTGATCTTATTAATCCGGAGGGCGGGGCACAAAATATATACAGTATAGTTATTCAGAATCAGTCACCAGAGCCCGTTGAGAACTTATTTTTGGGATTTACTTTTGAGTCGGTCGAAGATGGAGTGCTTGTAGAAACCTTTCAGGCTCAAGGCCAACCCTTCGATTTGGCCCCCGGGGAGCAAATTGCGAGTCTTAATTCAAACCTACCCCGGCAGTTGGCTGATGAAGGTGGGTTCATTGAATTTGGTGGGGGACTTACCGCAGCCGGAGAGCAATTTTCAAATGATTTGAGTTCGCTTTCCCGCCTTCCGCAGGGGCAATATACCTTAACCGTAAATTTATACCAGGGTGCCAACGGCCCAAGCGGCGGAGAGCTGATCGCATCTGCACAGGCAACGTTGGGAAGCAATATCACTGAGAATGTGCGTGATATCTACCTGACGGCTCCCGGAGATGTGCTGGGTGCCGGTGCGCAGATTTATAATCCGTATCCGGAATATCGCTGGGACGGCTTGACAGGAACTACCTACCGTTTGATTGTGGTAGAAGCTCAAGACCAGCAAAGCCCCGAATCGTTGTTGCAAAGTGCGTTTAGTACGGCTCCCTATTTGGGCGATCGCAGCCTACTTTCCAATTCAGAAAGCGGTACTATATTAGATTTTGAAATTATAGATGCCCGGCTGGAATCGGCCAGCTTTCAAACGCCAACGGTAAATGTGCAGCCGCTTGAAGAGGGCAAACAATATTACTGGCAAATTTTTACCGAATTGCGCTCGAGCAGTAACAGAGAGGCGCGTCCCTCGGAAATTTGGAGCTTTAAACTGTCGGGCAGCCAAAGTGAGTTAACGCTAAATGCCGACAGCGAACTGGCCGTTGTGCTGCAACAATTGGTGGGCGAAGAAAAATATCGGGAGCTTCGCCAAGGGAATGTACGGCTGTTGTCCATTCAGCTTGAAGGCGAAACATTGACCGGTCAGGCTGCTTTGGACAAGTTGAAAGAGTTGGTAGGGAAATTAAACGCGGATGAAATTTCTGTCTTAATTGAAGAATAAGGGGTAATTATGAAAAAGAAATTAAAATTTACGGGGCTTTTAACCATTCTTTTTATTACGGCTGCTGGTATGATTTCAGTCGAGGCATTGGAAGTAGTGCTTGACCGGCCGCTGGGGTTTGTGCGCAAGTATAAGCCGGCCGTGATGATACAAAATGCGCCCATCTCAAAAGCAGAAAAACTGTTCAGCGGTGATACCTTAAGTACCAATAAAAATGGATTTGCGCTGGTTCAGTTCATCGATAAAAGTATTGCTAAAATTAAGCCGAACTCCCAGCTTATTATACAGGGTGAGGTGGAAGGAAAAAATAATTCATCAACCCGTATTAATGTTGAGAGCGGCGCGCTTTTTTTAAATGTTACCAAGCGAAGCACCACGAATTTTGAAGTGGCCACAAACTCATCCGTAGCATCGGTTAAGGGTACCCAGTTTGGTGCAACTGAGGATAGTTATTATTACGTACTTGAAGGAACCGTAGAATTGTTGGCCAATAGTTCGGGGGAAACGGTAACGCTTACCGATCGCATGTTTGGGCAAGTAAATGACGACGGGACCATTGATACCGGAGAACTTACGGATGAAGAGGTTGAAGAATACACCGATGAGTCTGACAATTTTGAAGAGAATTTAAGACCCAAGATAGTGACGTTGCGTTTCAGGGATGAAGAAGGAGAGATTCAAACATTGGAGGTTGAATATTTTGAAAACTAATCACTAACGTTCTTCCAGCGGATTAGTTGATGGAAAGATAAAAAGGGGTACAATTCATGCGTGCTAAAACTTCAGTACTATATTTTTTTGTTATTCTATTATTGGGGGTCAATTTTAAAACGGCCATGGCGCAGTACCAGCTGCAGCATCAATCGCCCACGCTTGTAGAACGCGGCAGTACGGTTGGTTTGACCTTTTCAGCGCCCGGCATCACCGCTTCTGATATTTATGAGGCCACCTTATTTTACCGGACCGACGGTGATTTAACCTTCGCCCGGAAAACCGCCTCATTTTCAGCTGCCGACTTTAACGTCCGTGTTGATATTGCTGATAATGCCGCAGCAAGTTTTGAATATTACCTGCAGGTTGAGTTAACCAATGGCGAAGTGACAACCTTTCCTCAAAATCAATCGTTGAATGGACCGGTGCAGGTAGAAATTGTGGAGCCCGGTGCCGGTGAATCGCAATCATCTGGTGCCATTGAATATACCATTTTATCACCGGAACAGGGGCAAGAGGTGAGCTATAATGATGTCGTTATTGCCATTAATCTTTTTTATGATGATGAGGCAGGCAGTGCTGATAATTTCCGGCTGTATCTCGATGGAGAAGACATCACCGAAGAAGCTGATGCCAGCGATTATTTCCTAAGCTATGTGCCGGATAATTTAGCCGTGGGCTCGCACTCGGTTTCTCTTGAATTCGAAGGCGATGATGGAACCCGGCAAGTAACCTCGTGGAATTTTACGGCTACCGCCGGTGAAATCACCGAGCAGGGCGTTTCTTCTTCCCCGCAATCTGTTAATACGGCCATTCCCAGCGGACAGGTGGAATTAAAGGCACGCAATCAAACCGTTGGCAATAATTCCAGCGATATTTTTAGCGGAAATGTACGCTTATCGGGTGAAAGCGGCGGCTTCCGCTATTCGGCCTATGGGCTGCTAACCTCACAAGAAGATTCTCGATTTCAGGCCCAGAACAGGTACGGGGTAGAGCTTTATGCCGGAAACTGGTTTGAGCTGCAGGGCGGGCATATCTATCCAACATTAAGTCCGTTAACCATTAACGGTCAGCGGGTACGGGGTATAAATGCCGCTTTGCATCCTTTTAGAGGTGCAGTCAATCTGCAATTTTTATATGGACGGCTTCGTCGCAGCGTTTCCAATCTTTATACATCCATTGAGCCGAATAGCCAAAATTTTGGCGGTGGCTCATCCTTTGATCTCAATTTTGAGTCGAATGGGATAGGTACATTTGAGCGCGATGTAATTGGCGGCCGGCTTAGTTTTGGACGAGGCAATAATTTCCAGTTCGGTATCAATGCCCTGAAGGTTGAAGATGATACCACTTCCATTAATACTATTGATAATTTTAATGATGCAATGAGCATCAATCCCAATTTAGCTGACGGTCTCAGCCAGGCCGACCGCGACCAATTACGGGATAGTCCTGATTTGCTGAATGCCAACGGAAACCCCAATCCGCAGGGTAATGTAGTGGCCGGGGCCGATTTAATGGCCAATTTTGACAACAAACGCATTCGATTCCGGGCCGACGGAGCGATTAGTCTTTTAAATGAAGACATCAGCCGGGGCGCACTTACGCAACAACGGGCTGAAGAACTGGGATTGGAAATAGACGAAGATTTAGCAAATACGCTTGATGAACTTTCCTGGCTCATTATTCTGAATGAGAATTTGAGTGTACTGCCATTTAAATTTGATGACAATGGAGATCTTTCCACCTTTGAATTTCCTTCCAGCGCCCTTGGCGGACAGTCAGAAATTTCCTTCAATTATTTAAAAAACAACTTGCGCCTGCAGTACCAGTGGGTGGGCCCCAACTTTAACTCATTGGCAAATTCAACCGTACGTAACGACATCGCGGGGCTTAGCGTGACCGACCGTTTTCGGCTGTTTCAAAATCAAATTTATGTAACCCTGGGCTACGATAATTTGCGCGATAATGTATCCGGCTTTGAGGAAACCACCACTAATACAAACCGATACCGCGGTAATTTGAGCTGGTTCCCCGTAAATCAAGATTTACCGCGCATTAGTCTGGGGGTTAGTAACCGGGCTCGCGAAAACGGAGTGGATGTATTTAACCCTTTTGTTCCTTCTCGGTTTGAGGATGCCGGTATACAAAATTTTCAGCAAGAAAATGGAGCAACGCTTGTGGCTCCGCGCCCGCGCGATTCAAATACCCTCCGGCTCAGTTCTTCCATCACCCAGCAGTTTGATCTTTTTGGCATCACCCATGATGCCAGCCTCAACTATTCGTGGCTCAACACCACCGAAAATAATTTCGCCTTTGGTGATGCCCAGAGTAACAATTTTTCCTTTCGAATAACCAACCGGTTCCGGGACTTACCGTTGAACACAAACGTGGGGTTCAATGTCAACAATACCGAAACGTCCAACGGCTTAGCGGACATTAGCATTTACGGTGCCAATATTGGCGGTACAGTCTTCTTATTGGATAATACGCTTAACTTCACCGCAAACATGGCCTATACACACAATGAAACCGACATCACCCCACTTGGCGTTAATAATAATGGCACCCTGGATAACGGATTTGACGATTATTATGAGCCCAACGCTGTGCAAACGACAACCAGCGAAAACAATTCTTACATATTCAGTGCCGAGGGGCGGTATAATGTTACGGTGGATCATGCGTTCCTTATATCGGCAAGGCTTTCCAATGTAAGCAGTTCGCTCGGCAATAACTCCATCCCCAACGATCGTATAGTACAGGCACGGTATATTTTTACCTTTTGATGTATGCATTTTAAAGGCACTTCGAATTCTTCGGTATGGGTTGTTCCTGCCCTTATAGCAATTGTAGTGGTAATTTCATTTTTCATTACCTACTCCACACCGGTTCGCCAGCTTGAGCAGAAAATTACCGACCAGCTTTTCGAGATAAGAGGTCCGCTCGCCTTGCAGGATACCAGCATTATAATGGTTTCTATCAGCCAGCAGGCTGATGAGGCCATACCGTACAAGTATCCCTGGCCGACAAGCTATTACGCTAAACTCATCGAGAATTTAAACAAAGCCGGTGCGCGTGCAATCGGGCTTGATGTAATTTTTGATAACAGGGATACCTACGACCCGGCCAATGACAGCCTTTTTGCGGCGACATTAAAAAAATATAAAAATGTAGTTTTGGCGGGTAACGTAGTAGCAACTGTCGATCCCAGGGGACAGTTTGGGCGTTCCATTTCAACAACACTTGTTCAATCCAACGCGGTATTGAGCAACGCTAATCCCAATGCCATGGGCTTAGTAAAAGTCGTTAAAGACCGGGATGATGAAGTTCGCCGGCAGCTGCTTCACCTTGAATACCGGGATAGCACCTATTACTCTATGGCCTTGGAATTGCTTCGTATTTACAATGGGTGGGAAGAAATTAATTTAAAAGATCGCGGGGATTATTTTCAATTTAACACCTATAAAATTCCCAAATACGACTCGCATACCATGGCCATTAATTTTATTGGCCCGCCCCGCACATTTTACCTTCATTCATTTGATACCGTTATAGATGATTCCACAATTATGCTTGTCAACGAGGAGCCTGGTTTTGAATTTAATTCTTTTAGTACACCCGATAATGGGCTGTTGGTAGAAGAGGTGTTTAAAGATAAAATTGTGCTTGTGGGGGCCACCATGCCTGAATTGCAGGATTTTCATGCCACTCCATTTTCTGTTGAGGGCAATATGCCGGGCTTTGAAATTCATGCCAATGCGCTAAAAACTATCTTGACGGGGCGTTATATCTACTACCCGCCGGTATGGGCAAATATTTTAATGCTGGTTCCTTTTTCTATTATCATTGTGCTTATCATCCGAAAAACCGGTGCCCTTTGGGGGGCGTTGGTGTATGTTACCTTGGGAGTTTTGGTGGGCGCGGCTACAATATATGCTTTTCTGGAATACAGCTACATCCTCGATTTAACCGGCCCCTTTATTGCGTTAACCATTGGGTACATTGCTACGAACAGTTATGAGTATTTTACCGAGCAGCAAGAGAAGCAACGTATTCACGGGATGTTTTCTTCGTATGTGTCGCCCGCATTGGTTGATGAAATGATTGCCTCGGGCCAGAAGCCTCAGTTGGGTGGCGATGAAGTGCATATGACGGCTTTTTTCAGTGATATTGTATCTTTTTCATCCTTTTCTGAAAAGCTCGAAGCCGAACAACTCGTGCTACTGATTAACGAATATCTTTCGGCAATGACAAAAATCATCAATGATGAAGGCGGCACGCTCGATAAATATATTGGTGATGCTATTGTCGCTTTTTTCGGCGCGCCGGTTCATTATGAAAATCATGCCTGGAGGGCTTGTAGATCATCCCAGCTGATGCAGCAAGAGTTGGCCAAGCTACGCAAAAAATGGAAGAGCGAAGGCGACCGTTGGCCTAAAATTGTGCAGCAAATGCGCATGCGCATTGGTGTTAACACCGGACTGATGGTAACAGGAAACATGGGTTCTGAGCGGCGTTTCAATTACACCATGATGGGCGACAATGTAAACCTGGCCGCCCGCTGCGAAAGCGGCGCCAAAAGTTACGGGGTTTTTACCATGGTGACCGGCCAAACCAAAGAGGAAGCCGAAAAAGAAGATACCCACTGCGTATTTCGTTATTTGGATCGCATTGTGGTAAAGGGGCGAACCCAGCCGGTAGATGTATATGAGATAATGGGCTTGGAAGATGATCTTGACGAGCAGAATTTTGAATGCAAGGAACATTTTGAAAAGGGAATAGATTACTACAAAAACCAAGATTGGGAGCAGGCTATTGCATGTTTTGAAAATTCAAAAAAGCTTGAGAAAAATATACCCTCTCAAAAGAGCACACTTATTCGCACCAACCCTTCGCTAGTTTATTTGGAACGCTGCCCTATGATGAAAAAAAATCCGCCCGGCGCCGATTGGGACGGGGTGTACGTAATGAAAACAAAATAGCATTTACGCTTGCTACTTACCTGCATCAAGCTTTATATTCACGATTTCGAGGGTAGGCCCTACGCAGCCAGCTCCCTCTCAATTCCGTCAGGACCGGAAGGTAGCAGCGGTAGGAGGTTGTAGCGGTGTGATGTAGGTTGCTTACCCTCTCTTTTTTTTTGCCGCATATTAAGCTAATTTAATCTATAAGCGGTTTAATTCCCCGTCCCTTAGGTCGGTTAATAGTTAAAGAAAGATATACGCAAAAAAACCCTTAAGTCCCCTCCGGAGGGGCGCAGGGGTAGGTTATAATGGGAAAAATTATTTTTGCGTATCTTCTACTCGTCGATAGCCCGACGGCTCTGCCTCGGGGTGGTTCATTGATTGCGCAGATGTTTTGTAACAGCAGATGCAAAATCTAAATCAATGAAATTTGGTTAGTCAGCTACATCAGCGCTAATATCTTCCGCAATATGTTTGGCATGAATGCGCGTATTTTCAATAAACAGTGAGCTGGTATCCATACCGCCGCACACTACGCCCGCCACATACATTCCGTCTCGGTTTGTTTCAAGAGTCTCATCATCAAATAGCGGCATTCTTTTTTTATCATCGGATAATTTGATACCAAACCGTTTCATCAGATTGAAGTTGGGTTTGTAGCCGGTCAGGGCCAGCACAAAATCATTGGGAATGGTTTTTGTACCGCCCGGCGTGCTGATGAGGACCTCATCCGGGGTGATTTTTGTCACCTCTGAATTGAAGTACGCATCAATCTCATCATTTTCTATTCTGTTTTCAATATCCGGTTTTACCCAGTATTTAACGGTATCTTTTATGCCCGGGTATTTTACCACAAGCGTTACATTAGCATGGGCGCGATAGGTTTCAAGCGCCGCATCAACACCCGAGTTGCCACCGCCGATTACCACCACATTCTGCCAGGCGTAGGCATGAGCTTCATCATAATAATGGGTGACCTTATCCAGCTCTTCACCGGGAATATTCATCTTTTTGGCAATGTCATAAAAACCGGAGGCCACGACAATTTTTTGGGCTTCGTAATTATTTTTATCGGTCTGAACGGTAAAGTTGCCATCGCTTCCGCTGATATTTTGTACTTCCTCATAGAGATGAATATCCAGCTCATAATGTTCGGCCGCCCGGCGGTAATACTCAAGCGCTTCGGGACGCGTGGGTTTGGGTCCGTGTGAAATAAAGGGGATGTCTCCAATTTCCAGCCGCTCGGAGGTGGAAAAGAAGGTCATGTTTTTAGGATAATTGAAAATGCTGTTCACCAAACAGCCGCGTTCAATAATTTTGACCGGAATGTTCTGCCGCTTTAACTCAATTGCTACCGCCAGCCCAATGGGGCCGCCGCCAATAATAATGACCATGAAATTTATTATACCTTAGTTATCGTTGAATTCAGAATTAACAATAACTAAAATTATGCAGTTCACGAACAAGAAAAAAAGCTATTCTTTACCAGATATTTTTTTATCGTTTTACATAACCATCCACTTGGCCGGCTGTGAAACCCTACATGCCCGCCCTCATCAGTGATGATATAATCCAGGTTATTTTTTTGTTTAACCGCAGCAAGCGGCATCCGGTCGGCCGGACAAATGGGGTCTTCTTTACTGTGGATAAGAAGGGTGGGCACGTCAATTTGCGGTACAAATTGCCCTGAGGAGCAACGTGCATAATAATCTTCGGCGCCTGCAAAACCGTGAATGGGGCCGGTAACCTGATCATCAAACGCATATAGAGAAGACCCGGAAAAGGAGGGCAAATCGGGGTAGGTTTTTCGTTTTTGGTTTAATTTTTTCTTCAAACTTTTCAAAAAAATGTACTCGTACAATTGGTTAAAGCCGGCTCCGATTTTTTCCGAACCTGCTTTTAAATCATACGGAACCGATACGGCAACTGCGGAATGTAGCAGGCTGTTTTTACCCTGTTCACCCAAATACTTCAAAAGGGCATTTCCGCCCAGAGAAAAGCCAACGGCAGCCGGCGGGGAATCGGGGAACCGGCGTTTTATCCATGAGAAAACAGTATGAAAATCTTCGGTTTCACCGGAATGATAAAAACGGCGCTGCCGGTTCATACGTGAACCGCAGCTTCTGAAATTAACTGCCACTACCGAATAATTCATATCATCCAGAGTACGCATCAATTTAATGATGTAGTACCGATCGGCGGAGCCTTCGAGTCCGTGGAAAAGAGCCACCACCGGCCGGTTATTTTTAGCATCAATGACGTCTAATTCAAGAAAGTCATCATCAGGAGTCGGTATCGTTAGTCGTTGGCAGGATGGTTTTTGGGAAAAATTTAGCAGGGATTGCCCGATCGTATGCCAATGGCCGTTTAAGCACCATTTGGGTATGTTTAGCTTGGCAACGGTGGGTAGGCTGGTGCGCAAAATTAATGGATTGTTAAATTTCTCACAAGTATATGACCATTGGGTTGTTTCACCAAATCTTCATTAAGGTTTTGTATCCTCCCAACCTTTTTTAGTGATATAAAGATAACATCAACCGTGTGGCCGAATGTGTATTTTTGGCTTCACACTTTCAAATTTCAGAAACACAAATAATGACGAATCGATTTGAGGAAACCCCTCCCGTACCAACCAATTCCAACGAAAAAACGGTAGCAGCATCACGCGTGCGCATGAACGAGCTGGTGATGCCCAACGACACCAATCCGCTGGGCAACTTAATGGGCGGACGCCTGCTGCAGTGGATGGATGTCTGCTCGGCCATATCCTCGCAGCGGCACTGCAACCGCAATGTGGTGACCATTTCGGTAGATAATGTGGAATTTAAAAGCGCCATCTCGAAGGGGGAAGTGGTGGTTATTGAAGCTGAAGTAACCCGTGCCTTCACCACCTCTATGGAGGTGGCCATGCGCGTTTGGGCTGAAAATTTACGCACCGGAGAGCGCCGGCTGTGCACTACTTCTTTTTATACCTTCGTTTCGGTTGATGCCGACGGCCGCCCCGTGCCGGTCCCTGAAATAATTCCGGAAAGCGATTTTGAAAAAGAGCGCTACGAACAGGCCGAAGAACGTCGGGAACTGCGGCTAAAAATTTCCAGGCAAAATAAGCAGGCAGAGCACAAGAGTAAGTAGGGTGAAATAGTTACACTAAATACTCGACATAAATGTCGAGCTACATATCTAAAAATCTGAAAAAGTAGAGCGAGGCTTATCTTGCTTGATTATTTTCAATCAATCTTGCCCTGCAACTCCTTTTCGGTATTCTGCCATTCCGGCAAAAATCTATCCATAAAACCGTAGAAGCGATCATTATGCAGCCGTTCCAGCAGGTGCACCATTTCGTGTACAACTACATATTGCAGGCAGGCGGGTGATCTTTTAGCGAGCTCCAGATTCAACCAAATACGTCCTGCGCGGATATTGCAACTGCCCCAGCGTGTTTTCATCTGCTTAACCCCAAATTCTTTAACGGATACATTCATGGGGCCTTCCCACTTCTCAATCAGTTCGGGAATTTGCTCTTTAAGCCTGGCCCGGTACCATTCTTTTAGCACTTTTGTCCGCTTGGCCGATCCGCTACCGGGTCGTACGTTCATCTCTAAGATGCCCTGCTCTTCATGCAACCTTATTTTAGGCGGAGCATTTTTGATTGACATGCAAAGCGCCCATTCTCTTGCTTTATAGAGATGAACTTCACCCGTTATAAATTTAGGTTTTTCAGGATGAATCGGAGCTTTATAGTTTGAAAGCTTTGTTTGTATCCAGTCGATTTTTGATTCAGCAAACGAACGAATAGTATTTAATTGAAGATGGCGGGGCGCCGAAATACATACCTCCCGTTGGGCAGGATATACCCGCAGGTTGATATTTTTCACCTTCTTTCGCGTGATTTTGATCGAGACATTCTCGAGGGTAATCTCTGATTCTCTGGGCAAATTTATTCTAAACATAACTCAAGAATAGCGTTTTCAATCCATAACCGAAAGAGAATATCGTACTGAATCCCTGTCCAAAATTGCCTATTATAAGTGCGTTGAATTACTTAAAAAATTACGGATTCATCATTCTTCCGAAGGAATGCCTTCGGCAATAAATCATCATTCAACATAGCTGCATGACCTATTTATCGGTCGAAAATTTATCCAAAAATTACGCCCACAAGGTTTTATTTGAGGGGTTGACCTTTGGCATCTCAAAAGGTGATAAAACCGCGCTCATTGCGCAAAATGGCACCGGTAAATCATCCCTGCTACAAATTTTAGCGGGGAATGATGTGCCCGATGGTGGAAAAGTGATGAAAGCCAAAGGAGTAAAAATCGGGTTTCTGGAACAGGAGCCGAAGCTCAAGGATCAGATGACCATTCGTGAATGTATTGCACGAGGCGAGTCAAACATGGTGGAACTGGCGCAAAATTACGAGCAGGCCGTCCGCCAACAGTCCGAAAATTATAATGCTGAAACCAGCAAGGCCTTTGAAAAGGCAACGGCCGCCATGGATGCCGCCGATGCCTGGGATTACGAGCAGCGCTTGGAGCAGGTGTTAGGTAAGCTTGACATTTATGACCTGGAGCAACCTATCGCATCGCTTTCGGGCGGGCAGCGCAAGCGGGTAGCCCTGGCTTTTGTGCTGCTTGATGACCCGGATCTGCTCATTTTGGATGAGCCCACTAACCACCTTGATGTGGATATGATTGAGTGGCTGGAAGAATATCTGAAGCAGACGAACATCACCCTTTTGATGGTAACGCACGACCGCTATTTTTTGGATCGCGTTTGTAATCACATTCTGGAACTGGATGGCGGAAATCTGTATCACCACAAAGGGAATTATCAGTATTTTCTTGCCAAACGTGCCGAACGGCAGCAAATTGAGCGGCGGTCGGCGCATAAAGCCAAGCAGTTATATAAAAATGAGCTGGAATGGATGCGCCGTTCTCCCAAGGCACGGACCAGCAAATCGAAGGCACGAATTGATGATTTCAATGAGCTGGAGGACCAGGCCAATGCCGGTCGGGATGATCTGGAATTGCGTATGGAAATGGACATGGAGCGGTTGGGAGGAAAAATTTTGGAAATGAAAAATGTGGGCAAAAGCTATGGTGATGATAAAATTCTGGACAGCTTTTACTATACTTTTGAGAAGGGCGAACGCATTGGCATTATAGGTAAAAACGGAGCCGGGAAAAGCACCTTTTTAAAATTAATTACGGGTGAAGTACTGCCTGATTCCGGTAAGGTACGTGTTGGAGAAACCGTGGTGTTTGGCCATTATAAGCAAGAGGGGCTGGATTTTGACGAAGATCAACGCGTGATAGACATTATTCAATCAGTTGCAAAAGTGGTGGAGCTGGCGGATGGGAGGAAGATTTCGGCCTCCCAATTTCTGGAACATTTTATGTTTGATGCTGAAATGCAATATACGCCGGCTACAAAATTAAGCGGGGGCGAAAAACGACGCCTCGGATTGATGCTGGTGCTGCTTCAAAATCCCAACTTCTTGATACTTGATGAACCCACCAATGATTTGGATCTGCTTACGTTAAATAAGCTGGAAGAATTTTTGATGAATTTTGGCGGCTGCCTCATCCTGGTTTCGCACGATCGCTTTTTTATGGACAAACTGGTGGAGCATTATTTTGTTATTGAAGGAGACGGAGAGGTCAACAGCCACCACGGTACATACGAAGAATACCGGGCCCTTAAAGAAGTCGAAGAAAATAACCCAAAGAATACATCTGAAAGGGAAAGTACTTCGTCAAATAAGCGAAAATCATCAGGAAGCACGCGCAGCAAAAAATTGAGCCATAATGAGCGCCGCGAATACAGAAAGTTGCAAAAAGAAATTGCTGACCTTGAAGAGCAAAAGAAGACCCTGGAAGCAAAAATGAATGATGACACCCTGGGCCATGAAAAACTTCAGGAAGTGTCAACACAGTATAGCAATATTGACGATTTATTAGACGCTAAAACCGCGCGCTGGTTTGAACTGGCCGAAAAAGTGGACGAAAATTAAGCGCCGTGGTATTCAAATCTTTACGAAAGTATTTTTAAGCGTAAGGAATTGGTGATTTCATTTCGCAGCCTTACTTTAAGGCTTGTTCAAAAGACAAATTTTTTACTGTAAATTATAACGGTTACTTATTGTATGATGACGAATACGCTTCACGTTTTTAATCAAAAGATAGCAGGCACACTGTTTTTTGCCCTCTTTTTAATGAGTATAAATATATCACCTCTCCAGGCACAATCGGATAAAAATATGGGTGATTTAAAATCACTCCGCTCTGATGTGGGCATTATCGGGCTGACGGCCAACTTCGATTTTCTCAATAAGTTTGACTACTTCAAAAACGATACATTGACATCAGACGGCAGCTCGGAACTGGAGTTCAAAATCCGAAATGTGCGCATGATGATGCCCCGGCTGGGCGTGGGCTTGCAGGTGCTGACCAGCTTTTTTGTGAATGATGCCGAAGATCAGCCCAGTTTTGGAATCGGATCCTGGGGACTCGGTCCCGTGGTTCGTGCGTATCCCTTTAAGACGGACCGCCTGCAACCGTATGTTCAGGCTGAGGCCTTGTTTGGAAATAACATGGGTGTGGGTGATTTATCTGAGACCAATGCCTCGAAAGGGTTCAGCGCGCGCATGTCATTGCGGGGGGGTATTGCCTACCGATTAAATAATCAGTTTGGATTGTTTATTGAGGCGGGATCTGACTGGGGAAGCAGCCGGATTTTCAAAGCACAGGCCAGAAGTTTGCAGATTAATATTGGGTTTGATGTCTACCGGTTTAATTAGAAGTGGCCTTTGCAGAACCTATTGTCATTGCACCGAAGGTATGCCTTTGGCACGAGCGACCGACAGGGAGCGCGGCAATCTCCCAACGGAGACCGTGCTATATGCTGCGTGAGGGGATCGCCACGTCCAAAAACGGGACTCGCGATGACAAGGTTGAATGGTGCGGGTATTTCAAAGGGCTATAGAAGCAGTTTATTTACTGCTCAACAATGCGGTAAATATTGCCGTCAAAAGCGGTAAAGAATAGATTGTTTTCCGCGTCGGTACCAAAAGATGAAATAGGCAGATCGGTATCAATTAAGAGTGCATTTTCCGGACTATCCAAATCAGTAATATCAAGTGCCCAGATGCGTCCGCTGATAAAATCGGCGTAAATATATTGGCCCGTTAACTCCGGCAAGTTCAGCCCGCGATACACGAATCCCCCGGTTATGGATTGACTGCCATCTTGCTGATAAACAAAAACCCGATCGGTCAGTCCCGATCGGTCGCAGCCTTCCATGGGTTCAAAACAGGCATCGCCTTCGGTGATATCCCAGCCCAGATTGTCGCCGTTCTCAACAAGATCTATTTCCTCAAATCGATTTTGACCCACATCACCCACCCATAAATCACCGTTAGCCGCATCAAAGCTGAAACGAAATGGATTGCGCAGACCATAGGCAAAAATTTCTTCCCGAAATCCTTGATCGTTACCGGCAAAAGGATTGGTGGCGGGGATGGCATAACCAAGGTTGCCTTGGGTTGCGTCTACATCAATGCGTAGTATGTTGCCGAGGATATTCGTCCGGTCTCGGGCATTTTTTTGCGGGTCGCCACCTCCTCCGCCATTACCGGCAGCGATGTATAGAAAACCATCAGGCCCGAATTGAATTTGTCCGCCGTTGTGGTTACTAAAGGGCTGATTATACGATAGAATAATGCTCTCGCTGGCCCGGTCGGCTTGATCTGGATTTTCTGCTGAAACTTAAAACCGGCTGATGACCGTCCGCAATGGATTGGGTGCGGTGTAATTCACATAGAAAAAGCCGTTGCTTTCAAAATTGGGGTGAAATGCGAGGCCCAAAAGTCCCCGTTCACCGCCGGCGGTAACCCGCGTTTGCAAATTGAGGAAAACGGCTGATGATGAAGCCGAAGGTTCATTATCAAAGACGTTAATTACACCCTGCTGCTCAACCACAAAAAGCCGGTTGCTTCCATCACCCGGGTGTTGCAAATCCAGGGGATTATCGAATGAGAGCTCGGGGAATGTCATTTCAGTCTGATAGGAAGCCGATTCGGGCGGGGGCTCTTCATTGGTTGGCGAAGAATCTGAGCAGGCGGAAAGCAAGACGAAAAGAATTAAAACGGAGGAAAAATTGAGAGCTCTCATAATGAATTTAATTTTTGGAAAGATTATCATGCGGGCGTTTTAATTCTTCTGGCATGTCCTCATCTTCATTCTCATACACCTTTCGCAGGTAATCATGCCGTTTGGCCCGGCCGCGGCGCATGCCAAAAAAACCGCCCAGAAACGCGCTGAAAAGCAACGTTAGAACAAAAGTAATAAGGGAATCGCCAAGCCCTTCATCTTTGGTAAAAACCCATAGCAGGGTGGGGGCCACCAGCAAAAAAGAAAGGGTGTAGTTTATAACCGGACTCCGATCCGATTTTAACATGAAACGCCGGTTTACGGCAAAGCCCAGGTTTAAAAATACCAACCCAAAACCGAAGAGGGTTAAATACCCCTGACTGCCGCCGGCGTTGGCAAATTCGAAAAAATTGTGCGAAAAAATGACGATGGCTAATCCTACCACTACGCAACCGGATAAATAAACTGCAACGCGCTGCCAATGATCCATATCAAGAATTCAAAACTTTAAAATGAACAACCCCCGAGGCAAGCCATCGGGGTATCAACAATAGGAAGAAGGTATGCAAAAAATGGTTTCTATTTATTATTACCCACCCCTAAACCCCTCCAGAGGGGATTCCAGGAAATTTTTGCATACCTTCTTTTGTTAACTTTTTCCGACCCAAAGAATCGGGGAATTTAACCACTAAACTATTAAATTTCTAATCAATAATTATTTACAGAATGATTTATTTGAGCCAATTTTCGGGGTCAAGGTTTTGACTACCGGCACGGAGCATAAAAAATACCGATTCACCCCGAATGGAATTTCGGTCGCCGGAATAGCCCACCACATCACCCTTTTGGAGAATGGTATTTTTCCGTACGCGCACGCTGCTGAGGTTGCCATAGGCCGTTTTATACGTGCCGTGGCTAACAAAAACGACGTCGCCATAGCCAGCTACCGGCCGTACGGCAAAGACATAGCCATCGTGCACCACTTCAACTTCTTGCCGGGCCGGTGTTACAATTTCGATTCCCAGATTTGGCGTCACGGTTCCATACACCGGGTGCCGCTTGCGGCCAAAATGCTCGGATACGGTCTGGCTCCGCACCGGCCAGGATAGTTCTCCTTTTAGAGTTGCGAAACGATCTTCGATCTTGCTTAATTCTTCATCGCTGATAAATCCCACCGATCCCGAGAAGTTTGTACTGGTCCTTATTTCGCGTTCCTCAGGGGCATTGGTCTCTTCAATCGGCTCGGTTTCAGCGGCGCTGTTTTGTTGCTGTTCAGCCAGTCTCTGCTCGCGCTGCGCCTGCCGATACTCTTTTTCCTGTGAAATGAGCTCTGATAAAGTGCTTTGAAGCTGATTGCGCTGCTGATTAAGTTCAGTAACTTTATCCTCGTTTTTATTTTTTTCCTGCCGCAACAGTTTTACGTTGGTTTCCTGTTGCTTCGTTTTTTGCTGTAATTCTTGTTTCTCCGTTCTTATTTCTGTCATAATCTCCTCATTTCGCTCCGCCGCGGCATCAAGCTGAACCCGACTTTTTTCCAGATCTTTTTTCGTCTGCTTTATGTCGGCTGCTTGCTGCTCTCGAAATGATTCAAACTTTTTTAAATAATAATTGCGCACCATCATTTGATTGACCGAAGCTGAGGATAAAATAAGTGCCAATTGTGAGGTACGCCCATTTTTGTAAATGTAGCGCATCGTTTTTTTATAATTTTCAATCAGCGTTTCCAGCTTTTGCTGTTGTCGGGTTATTTTTCGCTCGGTTACCGCAATTTCGGAATTAATCTGGCGGCGTTCTTTTTGGAGTGATGTGATTTTCTGCTCGCGTAGCGCCAGCAGCCGTTGTAGGTTTTCATACTGTTTAAAAATTTCCTCATATTCCTGCTCAGCCTCATTTAATTGCCGCTCATATTGGTCAATAAGGGCATTAATTTGATCAATTTCGGTGCGCGTTTCACGCTGCTGTAGTAGAATAGCATCCCGAAGCTGCCTGTAATTTTGGGCATCCGCGGGCTGAGTTACCATCACCCCTGCAAGAACCATTACCGTGTAGAATATAAGGGATTTCATTGCCGGTACATTTTAATATCGTCGGGAAGATCAATGGTCAGCTCACCCAGCTCGGGATTCACTTTAAGCGACTGAATGAGCAGCGCAATTTTGGATGATTTATCTGCACTGAAGATAGTAATTCTTCGGGGCAAAGAAAGGCCCTCGTTGGTTCGGTATGCATCATACAAAATACGAGAGTAGGGCAGTCCCGATGATGCCGGCTGATTGATTTGACGTACAACGGTCTTATCTTTGCCCACATAAACTTTTGCGCCTGATGTAAGCTGAAGCAAAAAGCTATCTTTATTTTCAAATACGGCCTCAACAGCATTTTTATTAATACTGAAATTTAGAATATCCAGTAGATTAATAGATGCCAGCCTGTTGATGCTTTGCAGGTTTCCGGTCTCGATGGATATTTTGCGGGCATAATTGTCCACCTTATTAAAAATGAGCAGGGAATCGCCGTCCGTCAACATTTGGCCGCCCTCAATGCCCACACTGTTTTTTGCGGTGATAAGACTCTGCCGACGATTGCTTGAAAAATACAGGGTAACCCGCTGGCTATTGCCGGGCTCACTTACTATGGCTTTTCCCTTGCCTTTTACCGTAGAAAGGGTCGTCCGATAGTCCGGCATCTGTGCTACAATACTGTCGGCCGGGGTTGATGATGGACGAAAATTGCCATCAGATACTATAGGGACTTCTTTGACGGTTGAACAAGCCCCCAACACAAAGCTTAAAAGGATGAATGCAAAGCTTAGCTTGATGCGCATATTTCAATAAATTATTTGAAGGTTCTTGGTATGATGAACGTTCAATTTCATGCAATAGTACAACAATTTAGCCGATGATTCATCCGCCGTCTCAGGCAATAGCTTCGCGCCATACATTCAGTCGTTCAAACGCATGTTTCATGCGCGAGCCGTACCAGCTGAACCATTCACCTTCTACCAACAAAACACGTGCGTTGGGGCAAACTTCTTTAACGGCCGGAATATGCTTTTCTTTAAAGGGGTACGGTTCGCTGCTCAACAACACAAGTTCCGGATTGTAATCGGCCAGCTCATCCGGCGGAATGGAGGGGTAGCGGTTTTGAGGGGCACACACGTTTACCAGATTCCAGTGCTCCATTACATCATGAATGTAGGTATCGCCCCCGATGCTCATCCAGGGATCTTTCCAAATAAAATAGGCCGTTCGAATCGGTTTTTCTTTCGGCCGCTCCGCCAGCCGATTATCAATTTGGTCCATTAATATTTCGGCGGCTTTTTGAACGCCAAGCATTTTTCCCAGCCGGTGTATGGCCAACAGGGCGTCTTTGATGGTGGGAATATCGGTTACTTCTACGGGGCATTCCTCCCGAAGCATTTGAATATCTTGCTGCCGGTTTTCTTCTTTGTTGGCTATGATTAAGTCAGGATTGAGTTCCATAATTTTATCAATCCGCGGGTTTTTAGTGCCTCCGATGATGGGAATGTTTTCTACTGCTTCTTTGGGGTGAACGCAAAAACGGGTGCGGCCGATGAGCTTATCTTTCAAGCCAAGATCGATTATTAGTTCAGTGAGGCTTGGCACAAGGCTTATAATACGGTTGTAGGTTTTTGGCATACTGAATATGGTTATATGTAGATCGATTTGCTAAATCGATCAATAAAAATATGAGTTTTGGATTATAAGTCTGGATTCAATTATGTACCGAGCGATTAGGCAAATCGCTTTACTTACTAAAAAAGGTGAGATTATTAACAATCATTTTTCTATCAATCGATTTCATTGATTACGAACTATACAATACTTTTCCTGAGCGATTAGGCAAATCGCTCTACATTTTACTAAACGGTTTTACGAATTCCGGTTTGCAATAAGAATGAGGCCAATTTTCCCAATACTCTGTTAATCCTGCTTTTACGGGATTATTGAGCACATATCTGACTGTATTCTCCAATTCATCTTTATCCCGAATAACCCGGTCAAAACTTTCGCGTTGCCAAAACTGGCCTTTTGTGTCTAAAACTTTATTGCACTTCACCGCAGTATAGCGCTTCAATTCTTGAAGGATTTTAGTAACGGGGAAATCCAGTTTATCTTTAATTTTTTTTCGGATTTAACAACTTAAATACGAGATGAACATGATTTGGCATTACGCAATATGCGTATAAATTATATTCATTCTGATCTCTGTAATGCAAGGCATCACAAACTATATTGGCAATGGGTTTATTTTTGAGCCACACCGGACCTGTTGAGGAACCATCTAAAAGCTTTTCAAATTTAGCAAATATCCTGCGCTGGATAATTGTGGTATGTAAGTCAGAATTTTCGAGCGTTTTTTGTTCAGAATTTAGTCGCTGAACTGCTTCTTTGGGTAAAGAGCCCGCTAACCGAAATGTCACAAAATATTCGGCATCTACAGGCTGCCAATGTGGTAAGTTTCTGTGATAAAAAGCCATATTTAAATGTAGATCGATTTGTTTAATCGATCAATAAAAATATGAGCTTTAGATTATAAGTCTGGATTCAATTATGTACCGAGCGATTAGGCAAATCGCTCTACAAGAATTTTAACCTATAAGGTATGGCCGTTTGCTAAATTAGTAATTTATGTAGATCGATTTGCTAAATCGATCAATCTGATTTTGGTTACAGCGAAGCGATTAAGCAAATCGCTGTACAATATTTTCTACTTTTAGCGCATAGCTGCCGCCGAATAAATTGGTATGCACCAGCAGCGGATACAGGTTATAAATATCTTTTCGGTTGGCAAAGCTTGGTTGAAGCGGCCACGCTTCATTATAAGCATCATAAAATGCTGTCGAAAATCCCCCGAACAGATGCGTGAATGCCAGCTCAATTTCACGGTTTCCGTAATATACGGCGGGATCATAAATCGCCGGTTCACCGTCGGCATTGAAAAAGTAATTACCGCCCCAAAGATCGCCATGCAGCAGGCCGGGCGGCTCATCAGTCAGCATATTTGGCAATTGCTTATAGAGTTTTTTAAAGTTTCCGGAAATGGCCGATGAAAGTTTGCCGCCGTCCACCGCCATGCGAAGTTGCGGTTGCAGCCGCTCATTTATAAAAAAATCAGCCCACTTTTGGTGCCGGGTATTTGATTGCGGCAGCTTACCAATGTAGTTATGGTGATCCAGGCCGTATTGGTCGGCCGTATTTTTGTGAAGGGCAGCCAGCTGCCTGCCAAAGGCAACATGGGCATCCGAATGTGGATTTCCTTCGATGATGAATGTCATGAGTATAAAATCAGTGCCTGCATCCGTGGAGCCCACGCCGATTACTACCGGAAGCTGCAGGCCGGAATCAGTTTGAGCCAGCAGTTCCAGCCCTTTTTGTTCTTTGGCGAACATATCTTTGGGCGCAGAATTATTCCATTTGAGAAAGAATTCCTGTTCATCAGCCGTTATGATTTTTGCCGCTTGGTTAATACTGCCCCCGGAAACGGATTGAATGTTTTCTATGTGTTGACCGAGCAGATCGCGAATATTTTGTCGCAGCGAATCAGAAATCATTCTTCGATATGTTTTTCGAGCTCATCAAGTAGTTGCTTACAACTCCGTTTTACGATCTGGAATACGTTTTCAAAGCCTTCTCGTCCGCCTGAATACGGGTCGGGCACGTCCTTGTTTTCCGGAGTAGGGTCAAAATCACGCAGCAGCAAGATGCGGTCTTCTCCATTATTTCCCGCATCAAGCTTTTTGATGTTGGCCAGATTACTGCGGTCCATGGCCAGAATCAGATCGAAATCATCGATATCAGATGCTTCAAACCGTTGCGCTTTGGAGTGCAGGGTGATGCCGTGATCATTGGCGGTGCGCTGGCTGTGGACATTGGCTGATTCACCGATGTGGTAGGCGGATGTGCCGGACGATTCAATTTCAAAATAGGGTTGCAGCGAGCGCTCACTCACCATGTGTTGAAAAACGCCCTCGGCCGTGGGACTGCGGCAAATATTTCCAAGGCACACAAAACAAATTTTAAACGGATTTTGAGCGGTAATGGGTGTATTAATATCTAAATCCATTTTAGCACGTTTAATTATCAATATATTGCAACGGCTATTAGAATAAAGGAATGTGTGTGCTTTTAAAAATTAAACAGCAAAAAATTTTATGTGCTCAATTCCATCAACATTAAAATTGGATGATTAATGTGATTTCAAACCTTAAGACTTGTATCTTAAGCGCTTAATTTAAAATGAGTGTCCATTTCGAAACCAAATTGATTTATAGTCAGAGAATCTGATATTCAACAAGGCTTAGACGGCAAACTGCATTTATGAGTACCAAATTTAAAGAAGTAAAAAATATTAATTTTCCGGGCCTTGAAGTTGAAATCCTTCAGTGGTGGAACCAACAGAATATTTTTGAGAAAAGTGTATCAAGCCGGGAGGATGGCATTCCGTACACCTTTTATGAAGGGCCGCCCACGGCCAACGGCAAACCCGGCATTCATCACGTAATGGCGCGGACGGTTAAAGATCTTTTTTGCCGCTATAAAACACTAAAAGGCTATCGGGTTGATCGCAAAGGGGGCTGGGATACGCACGGCCTGCCGGTAGAAATTGAGGTGGAAAAAGAGCTGGGTCTCGAAAGCCGCGCACAGGTAGAGGAGTACGGAGTGGCTGAATACAATGAAAAATGTCGCACCAGCGTACTCAAATATAAAGACCTGTGGGATTCCCTCACCAAGCGCATGGCTTACTGGGTTGATCTGGATGAGCCCTACATCACTTTTGAAAACGATTACATCGAGTCGGTATGGTGGGTGTTTAACAAGCTATTTGAGAAAGGGCTGGTGTACAAGGGCTACAAAATTCAGTGGTATTCGCCGGGCAGCGGAACGGTTCTTTCATCACACGAGGTAAGCCTGGGATATGAAGAAGTTCAGGACCCGTCGATTTACGTCAAATTCAAGGTTGATGAGGCCGATGACACCTACTTTTTAGCCTGGACCACCACGCCGTGGACCATCATCTCGAATATGGCGCTGGCGGTAAACCCGAAATTGAATTATGCCAAGATTAAAATCTCTGAAGATGGCCGCACCGAGTATTACATCATGGCCAAAGACTGTATTGAACAAACCATTGATCATGATGTTGAAATAATTGACGAATTTTCCGGTGAAGAACTGATCGGCCAAACCTATCAGCCCGTGTTTGATTACGCCCTAAAAGAGCATGACAAAAGCGAGGCCTGGAGAGTGATTGCCGCCGATTATGTGACAACCGATGAGGGGACAGGCGTGGTTCATACCGCTCCGGCCTTTGGCGCAGATGACTTTCAAAGTTGCCAAAAAGCAGATATCCCCCTGTTCAACCCCATTGATGAGGAAGGGAGGTTCACCGAGCTGGTGCCCGATTTTGTGGGACAGTGGTTCAAAGATGCCGACAAAGAAATTGCGCGGGTCATCAAGGATAAGCACCTTATGTACAAGCATGAGACGTACCTGCACAACTATCCGTTTGACTGGCGCAAAGGCACCCCGCTGATGTCGTATCCGGTGGAGTCGTGGTTTATTGAAACCACCAAGGTGAAAGACAAAATGGTAGAGTACAATAAAAATATTAACTGGAAGCCGGAAAGCACCGGCACCGGTCGTTTTGGAACCTGGCTGGAAAATAATGTGGACTGGGCCGTTTCGCGTCAGCGCTATTGGGGCACGCCCCTGCCCATTTGGGTGAATGATGAAAACCCTGAACAAGTGGAGTGCATTGGCAGTGTGGAAGAGCTCAAAGAAAAGGCCGATCTGCCCGATGATGCCGACATCGACCTGCACCGCCCGCATATTGACGATATCACCTGGCCGGCCCCCGGCGGCGGAACTATGCGGCGCGTTCCCGATCTGATGGACGTTTGGTTTGATTCCGGCGCTATGCCCTATGCGCAGTGGCACTACCCCTTTGAAAATGAAGAAAAATTTAACGAAAATTTTCCGGCTGATTT
>Ga0306869_1000252_pt1 | contig 28848 bp, 33 predicted proteins | sample AntRauTorckE6833_FD_190421 | JGI IMG/M metagenome (GOLD analysis project Ga0306869, IMG submission 190421) | Saline lake microbial communities from Rauer Islands, Antarctica - Metagenome Torckler E6 #833 (v2) (version 2) | ecosystem: Environmental > Aquatic > Non-marine Saline and Alkaline >... | reverse complement strand
AACGCCGAGTATATTTATCATTGCTAAGTATTTAAGAGCAATTCAAAAAATTAAAGAGATAAAATGATTCAAACGGTGCTATTTAGATTTCACAACATTTGTTAAAGAACCAAAAAATTTTAAAATTAAAAACCCAACATTTATATATTAATAACATCAATTATCTTTAAAGTCAAATATTTGAATAGGATTTACTTTCGAGTTTTTAAAATTATTAAAAGATTAGAGCTTATTTGCAGCATCAGTATCTAGTAAATAATAAATATTCCCATTATTATTTATCCTGTTAGCAGGTAATTTGTATTTTCCACTATTAACTTTTTCCATTATATTTACCTTGCTCTTTCCTGTTACTAAAAAAATGATATTGTCTGCATTATTTAATATTTTATATGTAAAGGTTATCCTCTTATATTTGTCTCCATCAGTTATCTCTAGCAATTTATTATTATCAGCATTTTTATGGTTAAAAATAGAGGCGGTATGACCATCTGTTCCTATTCCTAAATGAATTAGATCAAACTTTGGTGATTGTAAATTACTTTCTAGTTTAAAATGAGATCTTATATCTTTTTTATAATCATTTAATGATTTTACTGTGTTTTCAAAATATTTGATTTTATGAAAATTATTATTGGGTATATTAATTTTATCAATTAAAGCCTCTTTGATTAATCTTGAGTTACTATCTTTATGGTTATTATCTACATGCCTTTCATCAACCATAAATATATTAACATAGTTCCAATCTATTATTGATGATCTTGATAGTTTTTCAAACATTAATTTGGGTGTATTTCCACCAGATAAAGCTATATTTACAGTCTTTTTATTTGTATTAGTAATAATTGTTTCAAATAAGGATACTGCATAAGAAGAAATGGAATCATAGTCTTTTTTTACAATAATCTTTTTATTACTCATCTTTAATTCGCCAACTTCTACCATCGGTCTTTAAAAGCTTATCACTTTCACTAGGACCCCATGTTCCTGCTTCATAGTTTGGAAATTTATCTTTACTTGAATTTTCAGCCACTTTTAAAATTGGTTCAACATTTTTCCACATTGCTTCTATTCCATCTCTTCTGGCAAACAGGGTTAAGTCGCCTTTCATACAGTCTATTAACAGTCTTTCATAAGCTGGTAACATATCAGTATCAAATTCCTCATTATAATTAAAAGTCATATCTACAGAATAAGGAATATTACCCGTCCCCGGTAACTTCATATTTAGGTTTAATGATGTCTTTTCTTCAGGTTGTAAAGAAAAGATTAAACCATTTGCTTTTATATCACTACATTTATTTTCAAATAATTTTAAGGGAGGTTGCTTAAACTGTATATATATTTCAGTTAACTTTTTAGGTAGTCTTTTACCTGTTCTAACATAAATAGGAACTCCACTCCACCTCCAGTTATTAATTTGAAACTTCCCAGCCATAAAAGTTGGTATAGTTGAATCATCTGCAACACTGTTTTCTTTTCTGTATGATTTAACAGACTTATTATTAATACTTCCCTTATCATACTGACCCAACACAGTATTATCCTTTGCTGTATCAGAATCCATTTGTTCAAAAGATTTAAATACTTTTACTTTCTCATCTCTTATTTCAGTTGGAGTAAATGTAACAGGAGGTTCCATTGTTACTAAAGCTATTAACTGCATAATATGATTTTGCAAAATATCCCTTATTACACCATTTTTTTCATAAAAACTTCCGCGAGTGCCAATTCCAATACTTTCAGCAACAGTAATCTGGATGTGATCAATATGACTTCTATTCCACAGAGGTTCAAATATACTGTTTCCAAATCTAAAAAATAGTATGTTTTGAACAGTTTCTTTTCCTAAATAATGATCGATCCTATAAATTTGATTTTCATTAAATACTTTCTGAACTTTATCATTTAATTTTTTAGCTGAATCTAGGTCATAACCAAATGGTTTTTCCATAACAATTCTGCTATTAAAAACCTTCTGCATATCATTACTACCTAAATTATCGATAATTTCTTCAGAAAATTGAGGTGGGGATGCTAAATAATAGATAACATTTGGTTTTTTCACTTTCATATTATTAGCAATTTCAGATATTTTATTCTTTAAGTTTTTATAGTCATCACTATTTTCAAAACTTAGATTAACATGTTCAAAGTTATTTATAAATTTTTTTACTGTGTTTTCATTATATATATCTGTGTCGAATTCTTTGATAGCTTTTAGAACTAAACTTTGGTAATCTTTAGAAGTCATAAAGGGAGAACCAGTACCTATGATTTCAAACTTACAATCCAACCTATCATTATAATATAGACGATATAAGGCGAGTAACAACTTCCTTTTTGCAAGATCACCTGATCCTCCAAATATTACAAAGATTAATGGCTGACGTATAAAATTATCACTTTTTAGATCAAATTCATCTTTATTAACTATTTTCCCTTTAACTTCTTTATTTAATTTCATATCAATTACTCTCCCTTTACTTCATGTCCGCCAAATGAATTTCTCATTGCAGCTAATATTTTTGCACTAAAAGAATGATCCTGTCTTGATCTATATCTTTTAAACAAAGAAAGTGCTATAACTGATGCTGGAACTTCTTGTTCAATAGACTCTAATACAGTCCAACGCCCTTCTCCAGAATCTTCTACATAATCTTTTATTCCATCTAAATTTGGATTTTCTTTTAAACTATCTGCAGTAAGTTCTAATAACCATGATCTTATTACTCCTCCATGATTCCAAAGATCAGCTACTCCCCCTAAATCTATATCAAATTCATCTTTTGATTTCAATATTTCAAAACCCTCTGCATATGATTCCATCATTGCATACTCTATACCATTATGAACCATTTTAACAAAATGTCCAGCACCACTTTTCCCAATATAGTTATACCCATCTTGAGGTGCTAAATCTTTTAATACTTCTCTAACAGTTTCATATGCTCTTTTGGGCCCTCCAACCATTAAACAATACCCCTCTTTTAATCCCCAGACACCTCCACTTGTACCAACATCTAAAAAATCTATATCTTTTTGTTCTAATTCTTTAGCTAACTTAACTGTGTCTTTATAGTTTGAATTTCCACCATCTATGATAATGTCGCCTTTATCTAAATAATTAGAAAGTTCGAGAACTGTTTTATTAACGATATTCCCTGCAGGTACCATAACCCATACAACTTTTTTATTACTTTCTAATTTATTTGTTAAATTCTTTAAACTTTCACTTGGAATAGCACCCATTTCTTTATATTCTTCAACTTTTTTATGATTAACATCAAAAACCACAATTTCATGATTGTTTTTCAATAATTTTTTAGTCATATTGCCACCCATTTTACCTAATCCTACCATTCCAATTTTCATATTTTATTCCTCCTTAGTTATATATGATATATTAATAATTAAATATTTAATGATTTATCCCTTTATATTATATTAATTTAAATAAATATTTTACTAAAAACTTTTACATTCAAAATTTATTCTGTTATCATATAATTAACAAAGATATCTATTGTCCGCGTTTAAAGAGGAGGAAATTTATGATTTTAGGAATAAGTGGAAGTGGACGACCTAATGGGATAACTTCTAAAAGCATCAAAACTCTACTTAAAGCAACTGATGAAGATTATGAATATATATCCCTATCTGGCAAACAAATAAACGGATGTATTGGATGTACACATTGTGCCAAAGATAATATCTGTAAACAACAAGACGACTGGAATGAAATAGGTAAAATGATGGTTGATGCAGAAGCTATTGTTTTCGGTACTCCAAATTATTACGATAATTTGAATGCATTGGCTCATGCTTGTTTGGAACGTACATATTCATTTAGACATAACGAGGTTTTTAATTTAGCAGGTAAACTTGGCATAGCAATTGGTGTTGATGATAAAAAGGAAAATCCAATAATTACTGATCTAATAACAACATATATGAAATCTAATCAAATGGCTGTTCTAGATGAAATACAAGTTAATGGATATTCCCAATGTTATACCTGTGGTTATGGTAAAAATTGTGCTGCAGGAAGTGTAGTCAATGAACATGGGTTTTTAAATGAAATTAATGAGTGGCACCTACCAAAAGAACTCTCCAAACAAAAAGAAACTTTATTTAACATTTATAAAACAGGAAAAATATTAGGTTCAATAATCAGAAATAGAAAAGTTAAGGAAGATTGATATGAAAACATCCATAAAAACCGATTATGCTATACATTCTTTAATGTTATTAGCCAAAAATAATAATGAATTGAGTGTTAATGAACTGGCAAAAAATCAGGATATATCAAAATCATATCTGGCAAAAGTTATGCAAAAATTATCAAATGCTGATATAGTAAAATCCACCGAAGGAAAATCAGGTGGATACAAATTAACAAAAACACCAGATAAAATCAATCTTTCACAAGTTATTAAAATTATGGAAGGTAAAATAAATGTATTTGAATGTCTTGATAAAAAAAGAAACTGTGAAATCAAAGAAAGGTGTAAAATACATTTTGCATTTAAAAATTCTTATCAAAAAATGTTAAAAGAACTTGAAAAAACTTCTATTAAAGATATTCTTGACCCCGAATTAAAAAAGGAGAAATAAATTATGGCATGGATTAAAATGATAGATGAAGATAAAGCAAAAGGTAAATTAAAAGAACTCTATAAAAAAATGGCAAATCCAACTACTCAAAAAGTAGCAAATGTCTTAAAGGTTCATTCTTTAAAACCAGATGTTTTAAAAGCTCATTTTAACCTATACAGAAAAGTAATGTATGGAAAATCAAACATAAGTAGAAAACAAAAAGAAATGATTGCTGTTATGGTATCTAATGTTAATGAATGCCATTACTGAATAGAACATCATGGAGCGGCGCTTCATAAGTTAAGTAAAAATGAAGACTTAAAAATTGAAATTATCAAAGACTATCAAAAAAGTAATAAATTAACTCAAGGAGAAAAATTAATGTTAAGTTATGCTAAAAAACTAACTGAAAAACCCACGATGGTTAAAAATCAAGATGTTTTAGATTTGAAAGTAATTGGACTTTCAGACCAAGATATTTTTGATATAAATCAAGTAGTCTCCTATTTTAATTATGTAAATAGGATTGTTGAAGGTTTAGGTGTTCAATTGGAAAGTGAGGGGAAATAAAAATGAAAGAAAAAGAAAAACTCTATATTCTCTGGACAAATGATGATGAAGTCACATTTAAAAATATGATAAGTATGTATGCTTTTAATGCCAAAAAAAATGATTGGTGGAATGAAATTGAAATTATTATCTGGGGCTCACCTGCAAAACTTGTAGCTAATAACGAAGAAGTACAAAAATATATTAAAAAATTAATAGATAATTCAGTAAAAATTTCAGCTTGTAGAGCATGTGCTGATGAACTTCAAGCAACAGAAAAATTAATTGACTTGGGAATTGAAGTAAAATATTGGGGTGAACCATTAACAAAAATAATAAAAAATAAAGAAAATTTAATTACTTTATAATAACAAACTCCTATTATCTTATTTTTAAATATGAATAATAGGAGTTTTCTTAATCTTATTTATATGATAGAATTAATTATAATAATAGAAAGAGGTGTTTGGATGAAAAATTTAATATTCATATTTTTGTTATCGCTCGTTTTAATCTTTTCAATGACACCCGCGATGGCTGCTCAAGAAAAAGTCCAGGAAGTTGAAATTAATGAATATGAAGGAGAAAAATTAGGCGCTATTGATGATTTCCGCGAAAACTCAATAAAAGGAATACAAGAAATCGATATTGATGAATACAGATTAGTAATAGATGGCTTAGTCGAAAATAATATGGACTATAAATATGAAGTATTACAACAAAAAGATCATATAAAAAAGGTAATTACTCTAAATTGTGTTACAGGCTGGTCTGTAAAGGCTTTATGGGAAGGTATCCCTTTGAAACTATTATTTGAAGAAGTAAATGTCAAAGATGAAGCTAATACTGTAATATTTTACTCACCTGATGGTTATACAACATCTTTGCCACTCTCATTTATTATGGAAAATAATATTATGATTGCAGATAAATTAAATGATATTCAATTGCCTCCAAGACAGGGATTCCCGTTCCAACTAATAGCTGAACAAAAATACGGTTATAAATGGATTAGGTGGATCACTAGAATTGAACTTTCAAGTGACTCAGAATATCAAGGTTATTGGGAGGAAAAAGGATATAGTAACAGTGCTAATTTAGGCGAATATTAATTTATGAATTTTAATGATTAATTAAATAAATTATACCACTTTGCTAAATCAAAGTGGTTTTTCTTTTCCAAAATTATTATAAAAGTTTATGATAAGGGAGATAAAAATGCGTATTATAGTTGATGGAGATTCATGTCCGGTCATAGAAGAATCTAAAAACATTGCAGAAGAGAAAAATATCGAACTAATTATATTCTGTGATTATAACCATAATATTAGTACCAACTATGGAGAAGTTAAAAAAGTTGACCAAAGTTTTCAATCCGTTGATATGCAAATAATAAACTATATTCAAGAAAATGATATTATTATTACAGATGATTATGGACTAGCATCATTAGTACTTTCTAAAAAATGTCTGGTTATTAATTCAAAAGGAATGGTCTATAATGACACTAATATTGATAATCTTTTGATGAGAAGGCATATTAATAAAAAGATTAGGAGAGCGGGTGGAAAACATCCCTCTCCTTCTAAAAGAACCAAAAAAGATAATAAAAACTTCAAAAAAAATCTATTGAATTTAATAAAACAAAATAAAGATAATAATTCTAATTAAATTTTTCTATATATTGTATTGTAATTTGATTTATATTATAATATAAAAGTGCATGTGAAAATATTAATTAAACTGGAGTGTATTATCTAGATATGGAAAACAAAGAAGTTGAAATCTCATTCCGTAAAAAATACAGTGATACTATAATATTTTTAACTTTACTCTTTTTGTTTTTTGGTTATGTTGGTTACTATATGGGAATAGGTAATATGTTTTCAACACTTATGGAAACAGCATATAAACTACTAATGGATACCGTATTTTACATAATGGCTATTGCAGTTTTAGCAGGTGCTTTTGGGAAAATGGCAACTGAATTTGGTTTGATCTTTATATTAAATAAAATATTTGCACCACTTATGAGACCTTTATATAATCTTCCAGGAGTCTCATTTTTAGGTGCTATAACAACATACTTATCAGATAACCCTGCAATAATATCATTAGCAAAAGAAGAAGGTTATCTAGGATATTTTAAAAAACATGAGGTCCCTTCTTTATGTAATTTAGGTACAGCATTTGGCATGGGACTAATATTAACTACTTTTATGGCTGGTCTTGGTTTTATGAAAGAAGCGTTAATTGGTAACCTAGGAGCAGTAATAGGAAGTATTGTAAGTGTAAGGATAATGAACTATAGAGTGAAAAAACATATGGGTTTAGATAGAAATGGAAAAGAAAATCTTGATCAAGATAAATTAGATAATGTTGAAGAAAGAAACTTTTTAAATAAGAAAAAACCAACTGAAGCAAATGAAAACTTCATGGAAAGAGCCTTAAGTGCAATGCTTGAAGGTGGTAAATTGGGTGTTGATATTGGATTAAGTATTATTCCAGGAGTAGTTGTGATATGTACTATAATTATGATTTTAACTTTTGGAGCACCTGAAGCAGGTTATCAAGGAGGAGCTTTTGAAGGAGTAAGACTACTTCCAAAGATAGGAGCCTGGTTATCTCCTGTTTTAGAACCCTTGTTTGGATTTTCTAATCCAGAAGCAATTGCCTTTCCTATAACAGCCTTAGGAGCGGTAGGAGCAGCTTTAAGTTTAGTTCCAAAGTTTTTAGCAGAAAATATTATTGGCCCAAATGAAATTGCTGTTTTTACTGCAATGGGTATGTGCTGGAGTGGTTTTTTAAGTACTCATGTTGCAATGATGGATGCATTAAACAGAAGAAATTTAATATCAACAGCAATTAGCAGCCATTTTGTCGGTGGATTAGTAGCAGGCATAGCTGCTAATATAATCTTTAATATAATACAAACTCTTTTTTAATAATACATAAACGATAAAAGCTCCCAACTTAAAAAACGGGAGCTTTTTTGTACTTTACATTAACTTAAAAATTATCACCGTCTATAAAATCACCTAATCTACCTAAAACAGATCCTTCACCTTTTCTACTTCCCTGTAATCTTGGAGCACTTTTAATTATTCTATCTGCTAATCTTGAAAAAGGTAGACTTTGTAAATAGACAGTCCCAGTTCCTCTTAATGTTGCTAAAAATAATCCTTCGCCACCAAACAACATTGTTTTTAATTCACCAGCTTTTTCAATATTATAATCTATACCTTCGGTAAAACCTACAAGACAGCCCGTATCAACCTTTAAAACTTCTCCATCCAAATCTTTTTTTACAACAGTTCCCCCTGCATGAAGAAAAGCTTTTCCGTCTCCAGTTAATTTTTCTAATATAAAACCTTCTCCACCAAATAATCCGGTACCTAATCTCTTATTAAATGTTATATCTAAGGTTGTTCCTTTAGCGGTGCACAAGAAAGCGTCTTTCTGACAGGTAAATGTATTGTATGGTAAATTGGCCAAATCTAAGTCTATAATTTTACCGGGATAAGGTGCTGCAAATGCAACTTTTCTTTTAATATTTCTACGATTTGTAAAATGAGTTAAAAATATTGACTCACCACTTATAAGTCTCTTCCCAGCCCCAAAAACTTTCCCCATAATTGAATCATCCACTTCAGTACCATCACCCATCTTAGCTTCATATTCAATTCCATCATCCATCCAGTTCATTGCTCCTGCTTCAGCTACTATTGTCTCTTGTGGATCTAACTCTATTTCAACAACCTGCATATCATCACCAATAATTTCATAATCAATAACATGGCTCTTCAAATTATCATCCCCCAATATATAATATTTAACTTTATACATATTATACCACTAATATAATATTTATACTATGTATTGGTATTAATTTATAGAAATTTTCGGCTCTTTAATAATCACTTGTGTATATTCTTTTTTAAAAAAAATCCTAGCAGATATAGAATCCAATAGGACTTTTTAAAAGTTTAAAATTTTCTACTAATTACTTAATATTATCAAATAGATTAATCATTTCAATCATCGATAAAGCCGCTTCAAAACCTTTATTTCCAGATTTAGTTCCTGCTCTAGAAATTGCTTGTTCTATTGTATCAGTTGTTAATACACCAAATATTACAGGTACATCAGTATCTAATCCTACTTTAGCTGTTCCTTTTGACACTTCTGCTGATACATAGTCAAAATGAGGTGTTTCTCCTCTGATTACAGCACCAAGACAGATCACTCCATCATATTTGCCACTGCTAGCCATTTTTTTTGCTGTTAAAGGAATTTCAAATGAACCAGGTACCCAAGCTATTTCAATATCATCTTCGCTTACTTCATGTCTTTTTAGCCCATCTAGAGCTCCTTCTAATAGTTTACCTGAGATAAATTCATTAAACCTACCTACTACAATACCTACCTTTTGACCTTTACCTATTAAATTTCCTTCATAAACTTTTGTCATATTATCCCTCACTTTAATAATTTTTTTAATCTAAGTCTAATAAATGACCCATTTTATCCTTTTTAATCTTTAAATAAAATTCATTTTCATCATTTGGTTCTATTTCAAGAGATACTCTCTCAGTGATTTCTAATCCATATCCCTCAAGTCCAATTACTTTTTTAGGATTATTAGTTATTAATCTTAAGGTATGAAGACCGAGATCAGATAAAATTTGAGCTCCAATTCCATAATCTCTAAGATCAGCTTTGAAACCTAAAGCTTCATTAGCTTCTACTGTATCTAAACCATCATCTTGTAAAGAATATGCCTTGATTTTATTAGCCAAACCAATTCCACGACCCTCCTGTCTCATATATAAGAGAACACCTTCCCCATTTTCTTCTATCATTTGAAGGGCAGCAGCCAACTGTTGGCCACAATCACAACGAAGAGAACCAAAAATATCACCTGTTATACATTGGGAATGAACTCTGACAAGTACATCCTCTTTGCCTTTAACATCACCTTTAATAACTGCTATATGTTCTTTATCATCAACTTCTGTAGTAAATACCTTTATATCAAACTCACCGAATTTGGTGGGCAGTTTTGCTTCAGCTTCTAATGTAATTAAACGATCTGATTTTTTGCGGTATTTTATTAAATCTTCAATTGTAATAATCTTTAAATCATGTTTTTTGGCAAACTTTTTTAACTCAGGTAGACGTGCCATACTACCATCTTCATGAATGATCTCACATATTACACCAGCAGGTTTTAGCCCTGCAAGTTCAGCTAAATCTACTGCAGCTTCTGTATGGCCAGCTCTTCTAAGAACTCCACCATCTCTTGAAGATAAAGGAAAAATATGACCCGGTTTATTAAAGTCTTTACCTGTTGCATTCCCATCAACTAATTTTTGAATCGTTAAAGCCCTTTCATGTGCCGAAATACCAGTTGTAGTATTTATATGATCAACTGAAACTGTAAAAGCAGTATCATGGTGGTCAGTATTTTCTTCAACCATTTGAGGTAAATTTAAATCATTAATTCTTTCCTCTTTTAAGGGTGTACATACTAAACCTCTGCCCTCTTTAATCATAAAATTAATACTTTCTTTATCAGCTTTCTCGGCAGCCATCACTAAATCGCCTTCATTTTCACGATCTTCATCATCAACAACTATAATCAGCTTACCATTTTTTATATCTTCAATAGCTTCTTTTATTGTATTCATAACATCAACTCCTTAAATAAATCCATTTTCTCTTAAAAGATCTTTTGTGATCTTTTCTTTCTTTTCTTTTTCTTCATTCTGCTTTTGTACAATTTTATTCACATATTTACCAACCATATCTACTTCAATATTAACTAAATCCCCTGTTTTTAAATATTTAAAGTTAGTACTTTTCCATGTTTCTGGTATAATTGATACAGTCAACTCATTATCTTTTAGCTTAGCAAGAGTCAAACTTATACCATTTAAAGCAACTGAGCCTTTATCAACTAGATATTTATCTAATTTATAATTAGACTTTACTTGAATTAACTTTGCGTTATTTTGATGAGTAATCTTTTTTACAGTACCTGTTCCATCAATATGTCCACTTACAATATGTCCACCCATAAAATCATATGGCTGCAAAGATTTTTCTAAATTAACAGATGAACCATTTGTAAGCTTATCTATATTTGTCTTTTTAACCGTTTCAGGCATAACATCTACAGTAAATGTATTATAATCATACTTTACAACAGTCAGACAAACTCCATTTACAGCAATACTATCTCCTATTGATACATCATCAAGATAGTTATCAGCTTTAATAACTAATTTATATTTATTATTTTCTTTTATTTTTCTCTGAAAAACTCCAACTTTTTGAACTATACCTGTAAACAACTTTTCACCCCTTTCACTATTCAATCTCTCCAATTATTAATATATTATCGCCTGTCATTTCAAACTGAATATCTTTAAGTTGAAATGCATTATTCATCTTTTTAACTCCATTGCCATTATAAGCATAAATACCATCATTACCACCTAATAGTTTGGGAGCAATAAAAGCATAAAGTTTATCAGCAAGTCCTTTATGTAAAAATGAATAATTGATAGTTCCTCCACCCTCTACTAATATACTTGTAATTTCTTTTTTGGCAAGATTCTCAAGTAATTTTACCAAATTAATTCTACCTTTTTTATCTTGTTCTACAATTGTTATTTCGAGATTATCTTTTGTTTGTAATTTATTGTATTTATCTTTATTATACTTTGATGTAGTTGCAATAATAGTTTTACTCTCTGATTCTTGATTAATAATATCTGCATCTATTGGTGTTTTTAACTTGCTGTCTAAAACAACTCTAATTGGGTCAATTCCTGTTTTATCTACTAATCTTGTTGTTAACCTTGGGTTATCATTTAAAACAGTATTAACACCTACTAAAATTGCATCTACTTTATGTCTTAACTTATGGCCGTAAAGTCGAGCCTTTTTATTTGTAACCCACCTGGAGTCACCGGTACTTGTTGCCAAAAAACCATCTATTGTTTGTCCACTTTTTAAATAGATAAAAGGAATATTTTCAGTGATATATTTAATAAATACTTCATTTAATATTTCTGCTTCTTTTTCTAACACTCCTACTTTTGTTTCAATACCTGCTTGTTCTAACTGTCGAATCCCTTCCCCTGCAACTAATGGATTAGGATCTTCCATTGCAACTACCAATCTTTTTATACCAGATTTAATTACTTTTAATGAACAAGCTGGGGTTTTACCAAAATGACAGCAGGGCTCTAAATTCACATAAAGTGTAGCACCTTCTGCATCATTTCCTGCTTGGTCTAGTGCATAAACTTCCGCATGTGGTTCACCGGCTTTTTTATGATAACCTTTTCCAATAATTTCACCATTTTTTACTACTAAGGCACCAACCATTGGATTAGGACTTGTATACCCTTCGCCTTTTTTTGCTAATTGCAGTGTTTTTTTCATATAATATTGATCATCTTTTGATTCCATTCAAATACCTCCATAAATTTTTACTATATAACAAAATTAAAACCCCTTCCAGTGGAAGGGGTTCTTAAATACATACATAAATATATCTAGTATTCTAACTCCCTTCCAGACTTTACTGTCGGTTCTGGAATTAAACCAGATCAACTAAAAAATAGCTTGTGGACTATACCACCGGTATGGAATTTCACCAATCCTCGTTAGATAAATTATTATTTATTATTTGTTTTTATACTATCATTATTATTAACAGATGTAAAGTATACAACTTATAATTAGTTAGATATTTAAAAGCTTTTTGTCCATCTTAAATCTGGAGATGAAATACTGTAAAATGCTTTATCTTTACTTGATACATATGCCCATACCTGATCACCATAGTCAAAATGCCACCATTCATGTGGATAATTAACAAAACCAACTTCAGTCATTATATTATAAAACATCCGTCTGTTTTTTAGTATTTTATCTTCAACTTCTGATAATTCTTTTTTACTTAACATTTTCTCATAATAAAAAGTATGTGTTTTTTGATCAGTTTCATCAAAAGCTGTTCCCATATCTAATTGTTTTCCATTTTGATCTATTATTGTTAAATCAATAGCTCCACCAGTAAGATGGGGTGATGGTCCTTTATTATCATCTGATGGAAGTGCAACATATTCTTGAACTAATTTATTAAGTTCTCTTTCATTAAGATCTTGATTTTCTTCTTTAATTTCCTCTTTTAATCTATTATATAGTTCATATTGTACACTTTTTGGTCTCCACGCATCATAAACTAAAAACTTAAAACCAGTTGGCAAATAATCTGCAGCTTCTAAAAGCTTATCATAAACTGACTCACGAATATAGCATTCTGGCAGAGCTCCTTTAATGTTTTGAATAAAGTATTGTGACCTCACAATAATTTTTTCTGGTATTAAGTTTAAGGAAATTAACTGTTCCTTAGACTTATCAATTTTAACTTCTTTTACCTCATCCCAATCAAAACCATTAAATTCAGGTATTTTTTTATATAAATTAATATTTTTATTCATTTGATTCCTCCCATACCTAATGCTATTAAACCTATAATCCAAAAAGATTAGGAAGTGTTGTAACTAATTGTGGAAATAGTATAATAAGCAACAGTACTGTCATAGCAACAGCTACAAACGGCCATATTCTTTTGAACAGGGTTTCTAATTTTACTTTACCTACTGCTGATACTATATAGACACAAGCTCCCATAGGAGGTGTAATTAAAGCAATAGTTATATTTAATGTCATTACAATTCCAAAGTGCAAAGGATCTATACCAGCATACATAGCAACCGGTGCAATTACAGGTGTTAATAATATTAAAGCTGCTATTTCTTCCATAAACATCCCGATAACGAAAATCATCATACTTAAAATAATTAAAAGTAATGTATTATTATCGGTTATATTTAACATAACACCGGCAAACTTCTGTGGAACCTGTTCCCACTTTAAAAGCCAGCTAAAAACTGAAGCACTTCCCATTATTACAAATACTACACTGGTATTTCTTACAGTTTCATTAACAGACTTTATAAAGTCCTTTATAGTAAGTTGTTTTGTAATGAAAAAGCCAACTAAAGCAGTATATAATACTGCAACAGCACCTGCTTCAGTAGGAGTTACAACCCCTGTTATTATACCACCAATGATTATAATAGGAGCAATTAAAGCTAATGTAGAATTAAGTGTAGTCTTTAATATTTTTTTAATACCTGCTCTTTCATTAGAAACAGGATAGTCATATTTTTTTGCGTAATAATAGTTCATAACCATAAAAGCTACACCTAATAAAAGACCTGGAATTATCCCTGCAACAAAGAGTCCACCAATAGATTGATTAGTCATAGAACCATATAAAACCATAAAGATGCTGGGGGGTATGATTGGTCCTATTAAAGAACTACCTGCTGTTAAACCTGCGGCATAGGGTCTATCATATCCTTCCTTTGCCATTGCAGGGATAAGAATTGAACCAATAGCAGAGGTATCTGCTGCTGCTGATCCACTAATTCCAGCAAAAATAATACTGGCAACAACATTTACATGTCCTAAGCCGCCTCTTAGGTGACCAACTAAAACTCTGCTAAAGTCTAAAAGTTTATCAGTAATACCTGTCCTATTCATTAAATTACCTGTCATTATAAATAAAGGTATTGCTAATAATGTGAAGATATCCATTCCGCCAAAAAACTGCTGTACCATAATTCTAAATAATGAATAGTCTCCTAAATATAAAAAACCAAAAAATGATGAAATTAATAATGCAACAAATATAGGTGTACCAGCCAATAACAATAGTAAAAAAGATATTATCATAATTATACTCATGTTCTCAACTCCATAATCTCATCTACTTTATCTTTATTTATTCCAAGTACTTCAATAAGAATATACTGTATTAAAAATAATCCCATTCCAATTGGAATTGACATAAGTGGTATTGCTTTTGGAATTTGTAAAGCTAGAGTTTGAAAACGCCAAGCATTGTCCACATAAGTTATTCCTAAATAAGTCATATATCCAATAATACCAATTATTAATAGATGTACTAAATATTTAAAAAATGTCCCTATTTTATCAGGTAAATAATCTATAACTATTGTGATTTTAACATGATCTCCAAAACTCAAAGCTGCTACTGATCCAAACATTACTGAATAAATTAAAGTAAATCTTGCTACTTCTTCTGTCCATACTAATGAATCACTCAGAAAATATCGAAAAAACACCGACACTAGAATATCTGCGATATTAATTACAAGAAATACCCCAGCTAAAAACATGCTGAGGTATTTAATATAATTCGATACTTTCTCTAATAATTCATAAGATATCGAATTACTTTTCATCTTACTTAGCCTCCATATTCGCTTCCTTAGCACTTTCTAGTGCTTCTTCTACATAACTTGCATCTATTTTTTCTTCGATCCAATTAATATAATCAGGTTGCCCTGTTTCTTGGAACTGACCCATTTCTTCTTCATTTGGGTAATATACTTGCATACCATTATCAGCTAAAAATTGAACTCTCTCACTTACTTTAGCTTCAACGCTTAATCTGTTTCTAATATTGGCAGCATTTGCTGCTTGTCTAACTACATATTCGTCTTCTTTTGATAAAGAATTCAACCAATCAGCATTAATTGTTAACCACTGACAAGAATATTGGATATTAGCCATTGTTACAAAGTCTTGAACTTCATATAAACTACCAGAGATAATATATGTTGGTGGGTTCATTTGACCATCAACTACACCAGTTTGTAAAGCCATATAGAGTTCTGTCCAAGGAATTGGAGTTCCACTTGCTCCAAATGATTCATATAAAGCAATTTGTCCTGGATCCATACCTCTAAACTTCAAACCCTCAAAATCGCTTGGTGATTTAATTTCTCTTTCATCATTAGTAAAAGCTAAAAATCCTCCTTCTTCAACAGCTTCTAATAATGCTACTCCAGTTCTTTCTTCGAATTCTTGTTTAGTCATTTCCCAGTAATCACTACTGTCAAAAAACTTATGTGCAGCTTCAAAGCTGTTAAACATAAATGGAATTGTGGCAGCATAAATTTCTGGATAAACAGAAACCATACCTGCATTAGAAGCTACATTAATCTTTGCAGAGCCACTCATATTCTGTTCCATTCTTTGTTCTTCATTACCTAACTGACTGTCTGAATAAAGGGTAATTTGAATTCTACCATTTGTACCCATTTCAACAAATTCTTTAAAGTTTACTGCATACTCATGAACTGCATTTGTTTCAACATCTGCTGGTCCGTTGTATGACATCTTTACATTATATGTTTCTTGAGCCCCAACAACTCCAGCTAGTGAAAAAACAAACATTGATAGTACTAAAAATAAGACTAACTTATTTCTCATTAAATACATCCCCTTTTTAATTTATACTTATACTATTTTTATTTATTCTATACAATATTAAAAAACCCTTTATTAATTTTCATAATATTAATATTTTTTTTAATATTGTGATGTTTATATTGAAATAGTTATTCTTTTACATTATAATAGATTTATCTTATATAATGAGGTGTAAAATATGCAAATTGGTAAAAAAATAAAAAGGTATAGGAAATTAAGAGATATAACAATTACGGAGCTTGCTGAAAAAGCAGACTTAAGTGTAGGTATGATTAGTCAAATAGAAAGAGATAAAATTGGTTTATCAGTAACTTCTTTATGGAAAATTGCTAAAGCCCTTGATATTTCCATAGGAGACTTTTTTGAGGAAGATAAACCTGGTGACAAACATATAGTAAGAAAAGATAATCGAAAAACTATTCAGTTGACAAATTCAACAGCCACTTATGAACTTTTGACTCCTGATCTATCTTGGAATATAGAATTTTTAAAAATTACGATTCTGCCCGGTGAGAGCAGTGATGATAAAAAAATATCTCATAAAGGTGAAGAAACCGGATATGTAATTAAAGGAAAACTTCTTATCAAATGGGGCAACAAGGAATTTATATTAGATGAAGGTGATAGTATTCGACTAGACAGCACTATTCCTCATCGTTATATCAATGTTGGTGATGAAAAATCAATTTCAATCTGGGCTATGACTCCACCAAGTTTTTAATATAATTATTTTTCTTTATACTTTGTTTGAGTTCTATGTGTACCATCACAAAATGGTTTGTTTTTAGATGCTCCACATTTACATAGAGAATAGTGTTCTTCACATTCAGGTTCGAAATTTTCATCAGACTTTAACTCAATTCCACCTTCTACATCAAGTGGCCCATCTTCACCATATGGATTTGGTGATACTTTTATCTTCTTTTTATTTTTGTGTTCAACCTGAATCCTTTCACCACCTGGTAAACTATAACTTAAAGAACCCGATGGACATAACTCACAAATTCTGATAATGTCTTTTATATCAGCTCCGTTAGGATTTATCCATTTAAATTTACTCTTATCAAAAACTGATGGAAGTAATCCCGTACAGTACCCAATATGGCTACATACTCCCCTGTTATCATAAATAGTAATATTATTGCCTTTATACTTAATTACCTTATCCTCCACCCGATCCTCATCCTTCTCATCATTAAAATCGACATCCAAGTGGCTGCCATCACAAAATGGTTTATCATCAGAATGGCCACACCTGCATAATATCATCTCTGGTTTGGTTTCAATCTTTTCACCATCACTGCCTATCATTAATTTTATATTATATGCTTTAAACGGACCATTTTTAATAATTTCAATAACTTGTTCATCATATTTACTCATCTTTGAGTCCTCCTTAATTAAATGGGTATACTTATTATACACACTTAAAATTGAACTTTACTTAAATCTATGATTTAATATTTTTAGACATAAGAATATTTAAATAGGAGATTTTATAATAATGAAAAAAAGTAAATTATTAAAAGAAATATGGATTGCTTCAAGACCTCTTTCACTATCATTAGCTGTATATTCAACAACTTTAGGTATAATCATAGCATATAATGAGCTTAACTTTCCATTAAATAAAGATAATTTAATATTAATTATACTGATTACTATTGCTGGACTTTTTGTTCAGACCGGTACAAATTTTATAAATGACTACTTTGAATGTGAGTATAAGAATTTACATTTTGAAAGGAAAGAATATTATTTTTTAGGAAAAAAAAGAAACTGGTTTGATATCCTAATATTTGTTTTAGGAATGACTTCCTTTTTAATAACAGGTTTATTAGGTATTATACTAGTGTTTTTGAGCACAAAAAAATTGTTAATAATTGGCTTAATTGGAATTATTGGAGGATACTCATATACAGGAGAACCTATTGTATATAAGAAAAAAGGGCTTGGTACATTACTTTCTTTTATACTAATGGGTCCATTGATGATTTTGGGAAGTTATTTAGTTTTTACTGAATACTTTTCTTTAACCCCAATTATTTTAGGTATGCCGGTTAGTTTATTACTACCGGTATTGATGTTAAGTAATGAAATCAGGGATTATAAAAGGGATAAAAAGTTTGGTATAAAAACAATGACGGTTCGTTTTGGATATAATACAGGAAAGGCAATTTATCTATCTTCTATGATCTTGGCATATCTTCTAACAGTTATTTATACAATAATAGGTGTCTTCCCATATCAAACTTTATTGGTTTTTATTACTATACCTTTAGCTGTAAAAGCCTATAAAAATGTTTCTGAAGCTAAAAGTAAAGGAGTACCTATATCAAATCAACTGCATCTCAGTTTTGGACTTATTCAGATTATTACATATCTAATATTTTAATCTATAAAATTGCAAATCCAAGTAACAGTCCCATGATTACTCCGGCATTTGCAAAATGACTGTGGATACTATTTGACTGTGGAATTAGTTCATCATTCACTATATATACCATAGCACCGGCTGCAAAAGCCAAAAATGCTCCTACTAATACTGTAGAAATATTAAAAACTAATAAACTTATTAAAGTGCCTAGCGGTGTCATTAATCCGGCTCCTAAAGTAAATAAAATAATCTTATAGTTTTTAGTTCCACCAGATTTTAAAGGACCCGCGATTGCCAATCCTTCAGGTATATTATGTAAAGCTATAGCTATAGCTATGTATAAACCTATCTCTGGACTTGACTCAAGTCCTGCTCCAATTGCTAAACCTTCAGGTAAATTATGAAGACCAATCCCAAAAAATATTAAATAGCCTGTTCTCTGCATAGATAATTGCATTTTTAATCTCTCAGGGTTCTCTATTTCTAAATGCTCAGATGTTGATAAATGTGAATGAGGAATTAACTTATCCAAACCAAACATCATTAAAGCACCTAAAATAAATGAAAATATAGATACTCTCATAGAACTTAATACAACTGCTTCAGGTAGTAGTTCAAACACAGAAATTGCTAGCATAATTCCACCTGCAAAACCAAGCAGTGATGCTAACAACTTATCATTTGGTTTTCCAAATATTAAAAGCACAACTACCCCAAGGGCAGTAGATATACCTGCTAAGAAACTATAAATAAATGCTTGCATAAGTTGTCTCCTTAATTAAATATATTATTTATATTCAAAACTCTTCTGATTACCAGCCTTGACCCAATGACAGTATCTATCTTCTATTATATCAATTACCTGGAAAAATAAAAGCCCTAAAATACTTATTGCTAAAATTCCACTAAACATATCAACATAATTAACCATTATCCAGCTGTTCATAATATAATAACCGATACCATACTGTGTTGCAAAATTTTCAGCATAAAATAATACTGCTATACTAGTTCCAACAGTAATCCTAAGTGCTGTTAAAATCTGTGGTAAGATTGCAGGTATTATTACATGTTGATATACCTTCAATCCTTTAATACCTATTGAACGAGCTGAATGAAAATATTCGGGATTAATATTTTTTACACTATCTCTAGTTGTAACTATTATTTGAAAAATTACGATAACCATAATTAAGATAATTTTTGATCGGTCCCCTAAACCAAATAATAACATGAAAATTGGTAAAAATGCTATCTTGGGAATCGGATAAATAAGATAGATCACCGGAGAGATATATTGATCAATTTTTTTGTTCATACCTATTAAAAGACCTAATAACACTCCAATAAATACTGCTAAAAATATAGCTGTTAATATCCTATATAAACTCATAGCTAAATGTGGTAGTATAACGGGAATAAATATACTAAAGAAATTTATAATAACAGTAATTGGAGAAGGTATAATATTTGACTCAAGAAAAAAATATAACCCATACCAGATTAAAAAGATTAATACTACTGCATAGATTACTGACTTTTTATTTTTCACAATAAATCATCCTCAGACATCATCATTCTTAATTTCTTTGTTTGTTGAAAAAACTCTTCTTTTTCTCTTAATCTAAGATCACCAAAATATGGATTATCTATTAAATGAATAATTTCTCCCTGTTTCATTATAGCTATTTTTTGACCTAAAAACACAGCCTCATCAATATTATGTGTAACTATTATATACGAAAGCATGTTTTCCTTGTGTATTTTAAGAATGAGATTTTGCATTTCTTCTCTTGTTAAGGCATCTAAGGCTGAAAAAGGTTCATCCATTAGTAATAAATCTGGTTTCAATACAAGACTTCTTGCTACAGCAACCCGCTGTCTTTGTCCACCACTTAATTCTGCTGGATATTTATTAACATACTCTTTAATTCCCAGTTTATCTAATACTTTATTCACTATTAATTTAATTTCTTTTTTTTCATAATCTCTTGTTCTTAATCCTAAAACTACATTATCATAAACTGTTTTCCATGGAAAGAGACCGTAGTTTTGTAAAATAACTCCGGTCTCTTCTCTAATATCCTTAATTAGATTGCTGTTAATTATTATTTGACCTCGATCAGGTTTTATTAATCCAGCTAAAAGATAAATTAATGTGGTTTTACCGCAACCTGAAGGTCCAATTATCGCACAACTTTTTCCTTCTTTTAAAGAAAAATTTATGTTTTTAACTACTTTTTGATTTTGATATGAAAAATCTAAATTTTTAACATTAATCATTAGTTACAAATTTCTCCTCAACTATATCTTGATAAGATAAATCAATACTTTCGTTTTGCTTTTCTTCAACAAATTCGATGACTCTATTAATATATGACTCAGAAGGAACCGTTCCTAATCTGTAATTAGGTAAAGTAATCAAGTCTTTTACTTCTGGCTTTAATTTTAACTTTTCAATAAGAATATCTCTTGCTAGTTCTTTATCTTCAATTATATCTTTAATTGCCCTATTATATGCTCTATGAAAACCAAAAATTGTTTCCTCTTTTTCTGCAAGAGCTTTTTCGGTAAAAATCATACCTTCAGGCATATAATCATACTCGTTTTCATATACTCTTTTCTCTAAACCAGCCAACTCACCCATTGATGCCATTGGCTCTGGTATTATTGCCATATCTAATTTGCCGGATTTAATCATTTCAAGGCGTGCTGGTATAGCAGCTATAAATATCTTGTTCATTTTATATTTGTCAGATAAAAACTGTTCCGACAAAAAGTTGGAAACACTAACTTCCATCATTCCAATATCAATTTCTTCTTTCTCTTCAAAATCTTTTTTAACTAAAAATGGAAATACACCATCAGTTCCTAAAGTTAACTTAACAGAAAAACCATTATTTATATTATTAACTAATGCAATGTAGTCAGTCATTGCACCATCTAATTCTCCAGTTTGTAAAGCACTTTGTCTATTAACTGCATTTGTATATACATCGATTTCTATATCGATTCCTTCATCTTCAAAATATCCTCTTTCTTGAGCTAATAATATTGGTGCTGAATCAACTGCTGGCATGATTCCAATTTTTAATGAAACATTGTCTTGGGCTATGATTGAACTACCACCACTAATTACAATTAGTGAACAAATTAACAAAACAGAAAAAAATAAAACCTTAATTCTTTTCACAGATACCATCTCCTAGTAATTATTTTAGAATGTATTGTATTTTACTTATATTTATTATATATTAAAGTAATAGTTTTTATCAAATTAAATAGGCTTTTTTATCCATATTGTTTTTAATAATCATTAGTTGAATTAATTAGATTTTTATTATACATAATTAAAAGCCGCCTTTCGACGGCTTAAATGGATAGATTATTTTTGCTCTTGTATTTCTTTTAATGCCTTTAATACTTCATCTATATCAGGTACTTCTGATAACTCATATTCTTTAATCCAAACTGCTTCACCTTTTGGATTTAATATAATATTTACTCTCCCAGAAGTTCCATTCTTTTCAATAAAAACATCCATTATTTTTGCAACATATCCAAGTGGATTAAAGTCAGATAAGATTTTAAGTTTTTCTAATCTAAGATGTTTAGCCCAAGCCCTTTTAGAGGGAGTTGGATCAACACTTATTCCAAATGGTACCGTATTTAATTTTTTAAATTTTTCATAGTTATCTTCAATAGATTTCATCTGTTTAGCACATACACTTGTCCAGGCTAATGGGTGAAATGATAAAAGTTTATAGCTGTCATTATAATCACTAATTGCAATATCATTTCCATCTTGATCTTTTAGTATAAAAGCATTGGGATTTTTACCTTTTTTAATAACCATTAATTAGCCTCCTTGATATTAGTCTGTTTTATAGTATTCATGTTGACCTTTAAAAGATTCATTTTTAAATCTATTTCTTATTTCATTTAATTCCTTATCATTCATTTTTTTAAATTCTCTTGCTATTTTTAGGTTTTGTTCTAAAACCTCAATTGAATCTATTCCACTTACTAACGTACTTATTGGTAGAGATAATGAATATCTAATAGCCTCTTGAACCGAAATATTAGTTTTAAATATATGTCCTGCTGCTAAACTTTTCATTCCTATAATACCCATATTTTTTTCTTTAGCTTGTGGTAGTATTTGATTTTGAAAACTACGGTAATGATAGTCTAAGACATTTAAAGGCATTTGAACTGTATCCCAATCAAAATCAAGGTCTAGCATCTCCTGATGTAATAAAGGATAACGATGTCCTGTAAATCCTATAAATCTTATCTTTCCTTTTTTCTTGGCTTCTAATACAGCATCTAGTACTCCTTCTTTATATATTTTTTGCGGAACACCAAAGTTAATTATCTCATGAAGCTGTAATAGATCAATATAATCTGTATTTAATCTTTTTAAACTTTCATCTAATTGTTTTTTGAATAACTCTTTGGTCCGCCCATGATTTTTAGTCATTAAGAATACTTTTTCTCTATAACCATCTTTTAAAGCTTCTCCCATTAATCTTTCGCTTTGCCCGTTATGATAACACCAGGCATTATCCATAAATGTAATACCTTCATCTATTGCTCTTCTAATTAATTTTATAGATTTGTCTTTTTCTAATTTCCCTATATGATAACCACCAAGTCCTAATATGGAAACCTCTTCATTTGTTTTCCCTAACAATCTTGTGGGAACACCATTTTTATTCATCATAGTCACCTCTTATTAATTTAAGTCAACTTTAAAAGTTTAGCATTAATAGCAACAATTACGGTACTTAAAGACATTAAAACCGCACCAGCTGCAGGAGAAATCATAAAACCATAACCGGCCAACACACCAGCTGCAAGGGGGATGGCAATTACATTGTATCCAGTTGCCCAGAAGAGATTTTGAACCATTTTTTGATAGGTTTTCTTTCCAAAGTTTATCAAATTCAATACATCATTAGGGTCACTGTCAACCAAAATAATATCAGCTGTTTCTGCTGCCACATCTGTTCCGGAACCAATTGCTATTCCTATATCTGCATTAGCTAAAGCCGGTGCATCATTGATACCATCACCAGTCATAGCGATAAACTCGTTCTTACCTTTAAATTCTTTAATTTTTTCCTGTTTTTCATGTGGCAATACACCTGAGATATATCCATCAAGTCCCAACTCATCACTTACATATTTTGCTGTTTTTTCATTATCTCCTGTTAGCATCCACACTTCAATATCCATTTCTTTTAGTCTATCTACTGCCTCTTTTGAAGATTTTCTAATTTGATCAGATAAAGCAATCGATCCAATAATTTTATTATCCTTGAGCACAAAAGTAACAGTATATGGTTTATCATTTTCTATATACTCATTTGGTATTTCTATATCATTTTCTTTTAAATAACCTGGACTAACTATCATATAATCTGTACCATCAATTATTCCTGAAACTCCTTTACCTTTTATGGCTTCAAATTCTTTTATTTCAAGAAGTTCAATTTCATTATCTTTAGCCTTCTTTTCAATACCTCTTGCAATTGGATGTTCAGAATTCTTCTCTAGTGATGCTGCAATCTGTAGTAGTTCATTTTCACTGAAGTTTTGATCAAAGATATTTATTTCATTAACTCCAAACACACCTTCTGTCAGTGTACCTGTTTTATCAAATACTATTTTTGTAATCTTTCTTGCATTTTCAAAAGCAGTCCTATTTCTTATTAAAAGCCCGTTTTGAGCTGATATTGTTGTTGATACTGCAACTACTAGAGGAATTGCTAAACCAAGGGCATGTGGACATGTAATAACCATTACTGTCGCCATTCTCTCAATCGAGAATGCTAAATCCCTACCAATAGCAAGCCAAGAAAATAATGTTATTATCCCTACAGAGATAGCAATAATTGTTAGATACAAGGCGGCTTTGTCAGCTAAACCCTGTGTTTTTGATTTAGCTTTTTGTGCCTCTGAAACCATATCAATTACTTGGTTTAAGTAACTGTCTTCTCCAGATTTTTTGATTTCTACCTCTAAAGAACTGTCTCCATTTATGGAACCACCTATTACATCGTCACCTGTACTTCTTTTTACAGGTTCAGATTCCCCTGTCAACATAGACTCATCTATATAACTTGTTCCATCGGTTATTTCACCATCAGCAGGAAGTTTCTCTCCTGGTCTTATTAAAATCTTATCTCCTTTTTTTATCTCTTTAATATCAACATCTACAACTTCATCATCTTTAATTAAATGAGCTGTATCAGGCATCAACTTAGCAAGTTCTTTTAAGGCTCTTGAAGCACCCATTACAGATTTCATTTCAATCCAGTGACCTAACAACATTATTACAATTAAAGTAGCTAGTTCCCAGAAAAAGAACTTACCTTCAAGTCCAAATACTACTGCAGCACTATAGATATATGCTACTGAAATTGCCAATGCAATTAATGTCATCATTCCTGGAGTTTTATCTTTTAGTTCATTAATAAGGCCGGATAAAAAAGGCCACCCTCCATAGAAAAAAATGAAAGTAGAGAGAACAAATAATACATAGTTAACTCCGGTAAATGTTATGTTAAAATTGAAAAAGGTTTGTATCATTGGTGAGAATAATAAAATGGGTATAGTTACAACTAATGAAACATAAAATCTTTTTTTAAAGTCTTCAACCATTTTCTTATGATGTTCTTGATTATTTTCCATTTATATAACACCTCTTAACTAAATGTTCCTATTTATAATTTATCAATTCTGACAATTTTTATCAACATTTATATAAATTATTATATTTTGTGGAATAAACTTTATTTATTTAATTAATTCTTTTAGGACATCTATTTCTTCAGGATAAATTGGGCTTAAGTATGAATTTTCTATAATCTCAATGATCTCTTCATCTGAAATTAAATTGGAGTAGTTTGAATTAAGTTTTGTTGCAAGGTGAGAGTTAATTAATTCTTCTTCACTGCTAAATAAACTTAAGGTCTGATTAAACAGTGCTTTATTTAGTCTTAATTGATATTTTTGATGATAATCTTCTGCTTGATAAAACTTTGTTAACTCTTTTACTGTAAAATACTGCTGATTATTTTCAATTCTTTTTTCCTGTAATTGTTTTATATACTCCCCTTGTTTGTCATTTTCATAAAACACAATATATCTATACTGTCCTGAAGTAGGTCTTATATTTGCTACAGTATTTTCAATATAATAATCGACTAACTCTTCATAACTTATTATTTTAGGATCATAGATTACCATCACAGTTTCAGCATGGTCTCCAATACTGTTGTAAGTCGGGTCTTCAGTACTACCTCCTGCATAACCAACATAAGTATGAACTACACCGTCTAAGGCACCATACAGGGCCTCATTACCCCAAAATCAACCAAAGGCAAAGTAGGCATAGTTATAAAACTCTAGTGATGCTGAGTTCATACAGTATCTTAACCCAGTAGGTTCAGGTCCATCGTTAAATAAATGACCTAGATGTCCTCCACATCTTGAACATATAACTTCAGTTCGGTTCATCCCCATACTGTTATCTGCTCTTGTTATAACTGAATCTTCAGAAATAACATCATAGAAACTTGGCCATCCACTGCCAGAGCTGTATTTATGTTCTGAATCAAAGAGAAAATTCCCACAGGCAGCACACACATAAAGACCTTTCTCTTTATTTAAGTTATATTCATTATTAAAAGCTGGCTCTGTTCCTTTTTCTTTTAAAATATGATACTCCTGATCGTTTAAAACTCGCTGCCAATATTCATCATTGATTTCAATAGGATAATTACCGTCAACTTTGATTGCATTTACTCCTGGTACAATAACCACCAATAGCAATAAAACTAAAAATATGCATAAAGATTTTACATACATTTTCGCTCCTTCTTTCTCTTTTTATTTTTCCTCTTCTTCCATTCCATCCATTATTTCTTTAACCTCTCTTTTCTGCCAATAATCGTCTAAATTTTCTAATTACACAAAAAACTTGAGTCCATTAAACAATAACTTTAATTTCCGAACTCCTTAACGTCCAATAGAACCAATAATTCTCGGTGAGACAAGTTGGTTTTTAATAAATACTTCTTTATTACTATAGTGTATACTAAAAGTTAAGAAAAATAATCTAAAATTACTATAATGATCTTCTATGCTTTTTTAACTTATCTTCAACTTTCATTAAAAAAACTCTCTTAATTTATTGATACTATTATATAATTTCTGTTTTAACTAAAAAACACCTGCAATGATATTTTAAATTAAAGAAGGTAATTTTTAATTAAATGAGAATATTAAAGATAAGTAAATATAGAGGGTGATAATTATGAAAATAAGAGATTATAACAATAACAAGGATTTTGAAAAAGTATATCAAATATGGCAAGAAGTTGGCTGGATAAAAAAAGATGAAAGACAGAAAAAAGCTTTAAAATACTTTACAAAAGGTGGAAAAGGCACTGTAGCTTTACTTAATGATAGCGTTGAAGGATATGTAAACTCGACTCCAGGTAAATATCAATACTTAGATCAAGAACTATCACTTCAAGCAGTTACTTCAGTTACAATTAGCAGAGTTGCACGCAAACAGCGTTTGGCCACTAAAAGTACTGCTGAAGTTATTGCCAAAGCTGCTTCTAAAGGTGTTCATGTCTCTGCATTAGGTATGTTTGAACAGGGTTTTTATAATAAATTAGGTTATGGTACAGGTAGTTATGAGCATCTAATAAGTTTCGATCCAGATCATTTAAATATTGAAACAAGAACAAAAATACCTGAACGAATTACAATTGATGATTACACTGATATTCATCAAGCAAGAATTACAAGAATAAAAAGACACGGCTACTGTACATTATTACCTGAAGATATAACACATGCTGATATTTTATTTGGAGAAAGAAATCCATTTGGTTTAGGTTTTAAAGATAAGGAAGGTAATATTACTCATCATATCATTTTTAAACCTGAAAATGATTTACATGGTCCATATTATATAAGTTGGATGACATTTAATAATAGAGAACAGTTTTTGGATTTGATGAATATAATAAGAAATCTTGGAGATCAAGTACATCTAGTAAAATTATGGGAACCTGCAGGAATACAATTGCAAAGCTTAATAAAAAAACCATATAAAGATTCACAAGTAACAAAAAATAGTAAATATGAAGTAAATAATAGGGCAACTGCATTTTGGCAACTTAGAATTTTAAATTTAAAAGGTTGTATTAACAAAACAAACTTAACAAATAAACCGGCTGAATTTAACTTAAAGCTTTATGATCCGATTGAAAAGTACTTAGATGATAGTTCACTATGGAAGGGTCTAACTGGAAATTATAATTTAAAATTAGGAGAAAATTCAAGAATTGATAGAGGATTAAAAGATAAACTTCCCACATTAAAAACTGATATAAATACTTTTAGTAGAATGTGGATTGGAGCTATTAAACCATCTCTTCTTCCTTTTACAAATCATTTTAAAGCACCTGAATCATTAATAAAAAAATTAGATGATGTATTTAGTGAAGTTCCAACTCCTAAAATCGATTGGGATTTTTAAACATTAATATTAATTAATTCAAAAAAGATATTTATGGATATCAAATTAAAAAATGTTGAATTATCAAATGGTGAAACTTTGGGATATAGAGAAAGAATAGGTGGAAAAGATGTCTTATTACCGAATTCAGCCGAGAAAGCCTCGTTCTTGTAAAAGGGCGGGGATGAATCGGCTGTTTTAATATAAATGGTAATATTTTATATTAATACCTTATATTTCTTGTTTGTACCTCTTTTTTACGATATTATATATATAAGATTTGTTAATATAGATCAATGCTTATTTTAAGATACTACTAGTTCTGTAAGCTAAGTAAATATCCAAAATCAAAGGTGACAGATATGCAATTAACTTATGTTTTAGAGTT
>Ga0306869_1000238_pt1 | contig 29819 bp, 46 predicted proteins | sample AntRauTorckE6833_FD_190421 | JGI IMG/M metagenome (GOLD analysis project Ga0306869, IMG submission 190421) | Saline lake microbial communities from Rauer Islands, Antarctica - Metagenome Torckler E6 #833 (v2) (version 2) | ecosystem: Environmental > Aquatic > Non-marine Saline and Alkaline >... | reverse complement strand
TCTTATAAGATAATATTTCTTCTTTATTATAGGTTTTATAATATCCATCTGATAAGCGAATCCCTATATTATCATCTCCAATTAAATGTATATCACTGTGTTTATCCTTATAAATCATTACATTATATTTTAATTTTAATACTAACTGGTTTATCTTTACTAATAATATACTTATTGTAGTTTATTTTTAAATAAACAGAAGGGAGTATTAATATACCATCTTCATCTGATTTGATAAGTCTCATACCACTTCTTGATTGATAGATAATATTATTTTTATCTTTAAAATAAACCCCATGTATGGTATCCATTTTATTTTTTACCACCAACGAATTTAATTTCTTATAAGATAATATTTCTTCTTTATTATAGGTTTTATAATATCCATCTGATAAGCGAATGCCTTTACCATCAATTCCAACTAAATGTATCTCACCATCTTTATCTTTATAAATCATTACATTATATTTTAATTTTAATACTAACTGGTTTATTTTTAATAGTAATATACCCATAATAACTTTTTGGTAAAGTATGGTAGATTAATAATCTAGAACAAAAATTACCATTGATAAAACCTTTTAATGATTTTATAAGTCTTTTTCCATTTCTAGAGTTGTATATGATATTATTCCTATCCTTAATATAAAATCCATGTTCTTTTCCGTCAACACTAATAGTTCTTTGTTTTGTAGTTGGTTGTTTTATTACTAATTCATTTAACTTTATCCATTTATCCGAATTTTCTACTGAATCCCATCTATAGTCTTTGTAATATCCACTCGATAAAGAAATCCCTTTCTTATCATCTCCAATTAAATGTATCTCACCATGTTTATCTTTATAAATCATATATTATTATTATCATCAATTATAAAAATAGTAATAAATATAGTAATTACCAAAACTAATATTCATTTATCTAATATTAAAAGTATGCCAGAATTACCAGAGTTAAGATTAATGTCTGATTATATAAATCAGAAATGTGAAAATGAAGAATTCGATAAGTGTTATTTTGTCGAAAAGGGTAATATTACTGAAGAATCAAATATAGAAGGTGGGTTTAAAATAATATCTGAATCGTATGGAAAAGAAATAAGTATTAATATAAGGGATCAAAAAATTTCTGTATTTATGGGTATGTCAGGAAATTGGACATGGATATCCACAGATGATGTTGATACTATAAAATTCACTAGGCTCCGATTTGATAGTAAAAGTAATATGTCTTTACTATTATATGGTGGTTATTTAGGTCCAAGGTTTAGGTTAGGTGGGTTTAAATCTAATAATAGGGGATATGATCCAATATATGACTTAACAAATTTTAAGGATAAAATATACAAAGATATTGATAGGATAAAAGTATTTAAAAAACCTATCTATGAGTCCTTACTTGATCAAAGATACTTCAATGGGATAGGTAATTATTTAAGGGCTGAGATACTATATAGGATAGATGATACCCCATTCAAAAGTGGGAAAGAATTTATTGAAGACAATCCTATTATCTTAGACTTATGTAAATCGGTATGTGAGGAATCTTATAAACTTGGTGGTGGACAACTTAAAGATTGGGAGAACCCATTTGGTAAAGATAAGACAAGCTTCAATAATTGGATAAAGTGTTACGGTAAAGGATCTAAAATAAAAGATTCTAATAATAGAACATTTTGGTTCAATAGTAAATATCAATAAGTATCTATTTCGACTTTTTCAATTAAGTAAGAAGGATTTGAATTATGAACTTTATCTAAATAATAATTATGCATAGATATTTCATTATCATTAAAAATGAATTCTAAGAAATTAGTTTTATAATAGCAATTCACATATTCTATTTTACCAAACCTATCATATAGTTTTTTGAATTGATTGAAAAAGTCCTTTATTTTATTATCCAAATGTGATTGAGAGTTTGGGTATAAACGTGACCACGATGGATCAGAACATAAAATATAAGGATCATTTTCAATACCTAACAATTTAGATTGGATATCTTTTGGTATGATCGAATCCAATTTGATAGGATTATATGTGGAACTATATCTGGTATTCTATCAAAATTATCTAAAAGGAATTTAGATTCAATATATACTTGACCATCTATATAAGTGACCCTACATTTTTCCTTTTTGGGTATTTTAATTAAATCCCTATCAATCACATAACCACCATTTTTATTACCATTAAGCCAACGAACGCTTATCAAAGTAAAATGACTTATAGAATAAACAAATCCATAACAATCTCTTGGGTTATTAGTGGATTCTGAATACCTAGTATTTTCACTATCCATTCTGACTAAATCCCCTATTTTTATTTCACTATCCATTATGTTTCAATTTCAATTTTTTCGAGTATGTTTGGTAAAATTAATGATTTAAGATCCTCACCATCTACTGTAAAATCAGTATTATAATAACAATTCACATATTCTATTTTACCCTTATTATGGACCAATTTTTTAAAATGATCAAAGAATTCTCTTACTTTATCATTTAATTTACGATCATTAGAAGATAAAACACACTCATTTAAAAGAAACTTAGATTTAATGGATATACCATCATCCCCATAGATAACTTTACTTTTTTCCTTTTTGGGTATTTTAATTAAATCCACATTATCATAAGCATTATTATATGGATTCTCTCTGCGTGTATTATGATCAATAGATTGACCCCATGAGTGACTTCTCTTAATCCACTGAACCCCAAATGAACCATGAAAAAGCTCTCTTGAATCAACTACAATTCCATAGCAGTCTCTTGGGTTATGATACCCCTCTTCATAAATGGTATTTTCAGAATCCATTCTGACTAAATCCCCCATTTTTATTTTATTATCCATTACATTAAATATACTAAAAAAATCACACATTCAAAAAGAAGAGTATGTTTTTTAATAAATACTTTATGGAAATTAAATTAGAAAATATTAAATCATATTGTGTGCATTTAAAGAAGAGGAAAGATAGGGAAAAAAACATGATCAAAGAATTAAATTCTTTTACTGATAATTGGGAAGTTTTTGATGCTATAGCTATGTCTCCAGGATATAAAGGAACTTCTGAGAGTTTCAAGTCAATTATTAGACAAGCTAAGTCTAATAACTTAGAACACGTTTTAATTTTTGAGGATGATGTTAAATTCACCTCGAAAAATTCGAAAATTAAGTTCCAAAAGGCTATTGACTCACTTCCAGAAAATTGGGATATATTATTAGGTGGTGTATATCATCTAACTAATAAAGAGATAAAGGCAAATGGTCATATTTTGAAGGTAGATGATTTCTCTTCCCTACATTGTACTTTAATAAACAAAACAGCTTATGATGCAATACTTCAACATAACTATAAAGGATCTAAACACTTAGATAGATATCTTGGTAAATTATCAAAAGAAAATAAAATAAACGTATATCTAACTTACCCAATGGTAGCTATTCAATATAATACCTTTTCTGATAATGTTAAAAGATCTGTTAATTATGATAAGTTACTTGAGAAGTTTGAATTGTTTGAATATAAGAAACAAAAAAAGAGTTATTAAATTAATCCGATGGGTAATATTAATCTAATTACCCATACCATTTTTAATTTTCTTAGTTATTCCTTTGACCCATCCATCAATAATGTATGTATCAAGCAATTCTTTATTGATTTTTTTATTTTTACCATTCCTTGTTATCCAACAAGTACCCTTTCCCTTAATCCATCCATCAATAATGTATGTATCAAGCAATTCTTTGTTAATTTTCTTATTCTCACCATTCTTTACTATCCAACAAGTACCATATTGGGAATTTAATTCACCCATACCAGTACCTTTCTTAGATACCCTTCCCTTAATCCATTCATCAATAATGTATATGTCAAGCAATTCTTTATTGATTTTTTTATTCTCACCATTCCTTGTTATCCAACAAGTACCATATTGAGAATTTGATTCACCCATACCAGTACCTTTCTTATCTTCGGACATTTTTTTCTTTGTTTCATCAGAATGTTTTTTACCATTCCAATCATAATAATTATCCTTAGTCCAAGGTTTTAACTTACCCTCTTTAATTAATCTTATGGTATTAGCCTTAGCTTTTTCAGTAATCATTTTTCGGAATTCATCATCATTATGTAATCTATATAAATAAGCGTCATTACCCGCTTTGGAAGCTCCTCCAGTCCCACCAACTCTCATATTCATACAATCAACTTTGGATATTTCATTTAAACTAACTATTTCACATTCTCTATCACTTAGTTCTATCCTATCCTCACAGAATTCTAATATTTCCCTTGTGAAATTAACTTTACCATGTTTACGCATAGCTAATCTTAATCGGCAAAAGAAATTGTTGAATTTGTGGATATTTACTTAGCTCTGGATGTCCAAAAATTTCAAAGGTTGGTAGATGAGTTGGTAGATAGGTTGGTAGTTGGGTTGGTAGATAGAGCGAAAATATTATTTTTCTCTTTAGTTATTTTGTTCTTGTCTGGATGTTTTTTCGTATATACACATAAATTTGTAAATGGGCGTAAATTGTTGTAAATATTTCTATCTCAAAAATAATAAGCCCCACTACCCATATACCCATCATCTAAATCATCAGTTGAGTGCATACCGATATAATACCTACCGCTAAGTGTATTAATCGTTTTATAAATGAAGTGATGTTGGGTGAATTTGCGTGAAACAAGGATTTGCAAAAAATCTTTTCTTGCCATTTTTATACCTTGTTATTTTATAAAGTATATATAAAATAACAAGGTACATAAATGTGTTTAGTGGAGATGATGGGTCTCGAACCCATGTCTCATCTAACATTAAAAATGATTTCTACAAGCTTAGTTTATTTATTCTAAACAAACAAATATTTATTTTTGTTTCAGAGAAATAAAAAACTCTGTGTTACATATTTTTATTACAGTAAAGTAACCAACCTGCTTTTGAGTTTATCGTAGTATTTACAAATAGACCTAGTTCTCCAACTAGACTGAAACTGCTTCCGCAGTTTCATTAACTACTGTTAATACGTCAGCTACTGAGCCGACTTCATTCGTGTTTGCAATTAAGCATTTTCCTACTAATTTATTAATCGGACACATTAATAGAAAATCCGATACCTGCTTACTACTCTCAATTGTCAGTGATCTATTCCAAGTCACCCCCATATGTCAAAGAACTAATTTCTTTTAATTAGTATTGTTTTTTATTGTATAACAAATATACATCAAATGTTTAAAAATAAGAAATATTTCATTACTTATTTTCTATTTTATCTAAATATAATTCTAAATAAGGTGAATATAAATCTATTTCTGATTCATAATCATCTTTAAGAATTATTTCAATTTGTCGATAAGATATTAAAATATTTTTCAATTCCTCTAAATTTGTTATACTGATATTCACAGCAATAGTAAAATTTAATTTTTCCTCTAATATCTCTATGTTTTTACCTTTAACATCTCTAGATTTTAAAATCTTTGAAAATAAATCTTTTAACTTTTCGACTCCTTTCATTACTTATATATTATTTCAAATATTCGATTATTTTCTCTTTTCTACCACATTGTTTTATACCCTCATTTTGTATAGGACAATAAACAAAATTATCTAGCTTCATATATAAATCATCAACTGCTACCCACTTATCAATTTTATTATTATCTAAAAACCTTTTAATTTCAATTTCTCTTTTTTCTGATAAATTACCCCTAAACATATACAAATCATCCATTTTTGGATCAAAAACCTCCATATTTGGAGTACATCCTATGGGTGCTTTAGAAATACCTTGTGATAAATAATACTCAGATAGTTCCTTTAAATTAGCGTGTAATTTCCAATCAGAAGACACTATAATCTCACAATCAGTTTCTTCTATAATAGAATTTAAAACATCAATAGACTTTTTATCAAAATCATCAAAGGTGAAATTGATAGGTATTTTAGTGATATTGGGATTTTCCTTAATGAACCTTTCCCTTTTCTTATGCCTACCACCCCAGTTGTTACTTAAACATATAACACCATCATTATCTAAAAATAAAACTTTCATAACTATTAATTTAATTTAATTTATTATTACTATTTACTAATCAAAGCCCCATCCAATATAACACATTAACCCAAAGCAAGTTAATTGTATACTTAAAAAAATCAATGATATATAAATTAATGGATCTGGTATAATTATTACAATTGGTATCATTGCTCCCCATCTAATAAATCCTTTATATTTTTTAAATTTTGTTTTCATATCTTAATACTTTTCCATAAAGATATGGAATTTTACCGAAACTACCAAATTTTAAATAAACTTTATAACAGTTACTTTTTTGGAAATTTTTCATGACCTAGCTTTACTTTATACTTGATATACTCGTATAGGTTTTTAGTATTATTCTTTCTCATATCCTTTGATAGTTCATGTGTTATATATCTTCTATGTTCGTAGGGTTTGGATTTACCGTTATGTACATCATTAGATACTGCACTTATATAATCAGTTATCGGAAAGTCATTCTTTTTAAAATCATCATTTATGTAGTATAAATAGTTCTTTCTATCATCATCGGATTTCTTATCGATATATTCGATGAAATCATCAAAAGTATTTTCTCTCGCCTTTAATCTATCTTTAAATTCTTCTATCTTACTGAGACCTTTTATTAGACTATCTCTAAGATCTTCATCAGCATAAAATAATAATGATAATATTCTCGTCATTTCTATCATTCTACTAACATATTCCTCTTCATCTTCTGGTTCATCAACTTTCAATTTACTAATATTTACTGATTTATTAGTTAATTCATGGTCAAATGCATCTTGATTATTATAAAAGTAAATTGGTATATCCAATTCATTAGCATTATCTAATATCTTCATCATTATTTTATAATCATATTCAAACCTATATTCATCCTCACTGAATAATACACTTATAGAGTCTATATACTTATTAGCATTTTTAATTAATGGTTCATCAGTCATTAATCTATCCTCTAATTCATCTTGTCTTGATACATGCTTTAAATGTGCTTTACTACCGGCAGCAGCATAATTTTTATATATTGGATCTTTTGGATCTTTTGGTCTTTGCCAGTAATCAACCCTAGTGCCTTTATAATTTTGGTTTAATTTATCACCATTTAAGTTTAGTCTAACTAATCCTCTTTTTGGTAAACTAGCACCAAATCCTATCTCGGAATGTCTAGATGAAGTAGTAGAAAAGAAATAAAATTTATCCTTGTTCTGATTAGCATCTGCTCCTGTTCCCATGACCGGTGTGGACTGTAGAACATTTTCTGAAAGAATGTTGTCTAAATTAGTCAAATATGTGAAATGGAACACTTTTTTACTAAGTGATTCATTTATAAAATAATCATATTTCTGTAATTTTTTCATGACTTATATATTATTATATATAAGTCATTCCTTAATCATCCAGTATCTTAATTCCTTCAGATTCTTCAATTTCATTTAAAGAGTTATCTGATATAAATAACAATTCTTCATCTGTATCACATCCAAATAGATCTTCAAACCTATCTTGAATTTCACACTCTTTTAAGATATATTCAGTATTATTATCAAATAGGGCAAATGGTAATACTTCAACTAAATGAACGTTTGTACTCTTTTTAAATTCGTAACGAATTTTTATATCTTCGAATTGATGAATTAATTCTTTTAATTTATTAGTTATAAATTCATCCCTTTGTAATTTTCCCATATATTTAATTAATTAATCAACAAGTATTTCAATAGTATTTTGATTTACTTTAACATCTATATCGCTTTTAAATTTATTGAATGTCTCTACTAAAGCTTCTATTTCAGTCAATAAAACCTCACTTGAAGTATCTTCAACTGTTAATGATATACATAATTTACCATCTTCCTCATGTATAGATTTCCCATTTATAAATTCTAAAGATTCTATATGTTCAATTATTTCCTCTTTTTCATCATATAAATCTTCATCTATACCTAAACTTCTTCCTATATCTAATTCATCCCATTTAACATTTATAGAAGCTTCACATAACCTTTCAAGGAAACTAATATTCTGACACTCTCTATGTGTATGTTCGTTAAAATAACCAACACTTATATTTGTACACTCTGGTATTTTATCTATAAAAATAGCAGAGTCAGTATAAATACCAGTGGGATCATCAGTCATAACCAATCCATTTTTACCATATTGTTCTGATAAATCACTTACGAATTCCTTTGAACAGCAGTTTCTACCCATCTGTCTACTTATAATAGAATTAAATGCTCTACGATCAAATGAAACCATTCGTTTAACATCACTTAGAAATTTAAATTTTTCGAAGTTATCTGATAACCTACCAGACCCAACTAATCCAACTTCTTCACCAACAAAGAAGTAATATATACCTGGTACTTTATTCTCCATCATATAGAGTAGTACTACCACACCTGCTTTATCATCAGCTCCTAATATAGAAGTGCCATCAGTTCTTATCCATTCATCACCATTCTCATCTTTATCAAAAATATGAGTTACATCTTTTTGGTTCATGTCTGCTGTATCTAAATGAGCTGAGAATATAGTGTCTGAGTCACCTATTACTTTATAATAGTTACCAAATGGATCTTCTGTTAGACCATCAGGCAATAGTTTTAATACTTCAATATCCTGTGGGTGAGGATACGTTTTTGAAGTTAGTTCTATAAATTTTTCTTTAATATTCATATATCTTTTGTTTTATTACATCATTTACTAATAGTATAGTAAAAAATAATACTTTTGTTTTTAGTATTCATATCTCATCTTCAAAACATGAGTTGGTTTATATCTTCTTATTTTATTTAGTAAATAATGATTTTGTTTTTTAATATATACATTATAAGATTAAAATAGAAATTATGGCGTTAACTAAATTCTCAAAAAAAATAGTACATATTGCATCAGTAACTACTGCAATTACAATAATATGTGGTGCATTAGGATGGATATATAACGAATATCAAGACCATAAAAGTAATTCCGAAGAACAATTAGAAAAAAATATAATCCGATTAATAAAAGATAATGAATCCATAGTCATTGAAAAAATCGATAGCTTGAATAATAGGTTAAAAAATATTGAGGGTGATGAGATGTTTGCTGTTGGGTTCAGGTCTAATGGTGAAGATTTATATTATAGGGATGTGAGTGGTAACCTACATGAAGTTTATCTTGATGAAGAATACCAACTTTATTATTATATGGAAGATGGTGAGTTTATATATTTATAAATATCACTTTTTGTATGAAGAAACACCTCCACCAGATGTCTTATAAACTAATTTATCCAAATCTTCTTTATCTGTTACTTTAGCATTCACTATCTTTGTTGTTTGGGATATTTTTTCCAATTCCCCTATATTAATATCCATATCACATTCAATTAAGGCATAAATATCCAATTGTGTTTCTTTTTTAACCTCAATTAAATTGAATTTATAATCTAACCTATTTTTATTAAGAATATAAATAATATCATTTATTATATTTTTAAATATATTTAACTCATCATCTATATTAATATTTGGATTTCTTATAATAAAAATATTACCATCCTTGCCATATTTTTCTATTTCTAATTTAACATCACCAAACCCCCTAACATCTAAGTTAAAATGACCAACTTTGGATAATGGATCTACTATTAGGTTATATTTACTAAAAATAGTTTTATATAAATAAACTTTCTCTAAAATAAAATCACCAAACCTTTCAATCCTATTTATTTTAATGTTTTTCATTTCTTTATTGTTTGTTTTCTTATTATTATTTTATATATTAAGTGCAAAATTTTAAATTATGTCCGATAATAATAAAATAATCATATTAGATTTAGAAAATGTTATAATAAATACAATATATCCTAGTATAGAATTACCTAGTTATCAACAAGTAATGAATGGGGCTAAAATATTAAATGGGGAGGCTTTAACTTGTAAACGAAACCACCTTGATACATTCTTTAAATATCTATTTAATAATTTTAAAGTTGGTATATGGTCATCTTCTAAACATAAAGATTATATAGATGGTACAATTGATGTTTTAGGAATTAAAGATAAAATAGAATTTTCATATTCAATAAAAAAATGCACACTCAGACATTATGAAATTTGCGGATTTGGTTATGGGACGCATAGAATAAAAAGTATTAATAAAATAAAGGGATATAATAAAGAAGATATATTATTCATAGATAGTGAGCCAAACTGTGCTTATGATGGTAATGTTTTAAACATCAGAAAGTATAATGGGTGTGATGATGATACTTTATTAAAAGTTATCGATATCTTAGAATCATTTAAAGGAGTAGGGATTAATAGTGATTATAAAGGAGATGTTTCTTATAGTATGTAATTAAACCTTCTTATCGAAAATATAAAGATCATATTTAGAATTACCTTTAACCCTTTTGATCTTTTTTAAAGATGATCCATCCACACTATCTAAAACCCTATACGTACCCACGGTCTTATTGTTATCAGAGTCTATTAATTTAATAGTATTTCCTGGTTTACCAATCGCTCCTAACATAGCAGCATATTTATTACCATAAACACTTTTAAGAAAACTTATTCTAAGATTGTCGATATCTTTGGAATTTTCCACATATTGATTATCAAACACATCATTTAGATCTAAGATACTATCAGTATCTTTAGCTTTCACTATAGCAAATTTCTTACCATCTTTTTCTAAACTAACTTCTTCTTTACTTTGTATTTTCTCTTTATTAACTAATGTTTGTTGATTTTTCCTTATTCTATTGAAATCTGCTTTAGCAATTATACCACCTATCATCCCCTTATCGTTAATCTTATATCCATCAGGGGGTAATCTATAAAACGATCCAGTAAAGGTCATTGAAAGTATCCTATCTACCCTGAATAACCTCCATACTTTATTAACGTGTCTGTTTTGTGAGACTGACCAACCATTTAAATGGTGACCTCTTAATAAATATTTCTGCTTTGATGATTTACCAAGTACCATTGGATATATAACCCTTTCGTGACCGGAGAAGTGATCATCTTCTGCACCTTTATAGTTAATAAGGAATATCATACCATATTGAATAGCTTTAATTAAAAGATCTTTTGATGGTTTCAATGGTTTATTCACTGGAACATCACTAAATATTTCTATATCCTTCAAACTGAATCTAGGAACATAAGCATTATCTTCATTTATAAGCATTTTTTGATTTAAAATGTATTCCACATCATGATTATTCCAATATTCTTTAGTATTTAAAATTGAGTTACCCATTAGATTTATATATTAAATTTCCATACTACTTCCATGGGAATTTTAATAAAATAATTAATGAAGTTGTTTTTTTGTGGGTTTTAAGTGAGTGAAATTTAATTCTTTATTTAGATCAACATTATAACCTTTCATTTTACGAAACATTATTTGAGTTAATGTCTCATCATCATTAAATAATTGCCCATTATCATGTAGTTTTAAACTATCATAAATAGATAGTAAAGCAGATAAGGAATTCTCATATTTATTTTCAATACGTTTAGTTCTCTCTTCTAACCATTCTATATATGTAGTCCATTCAGATGAAGTATCCATGTCTTTTTTATATTCTTCCATTAAACCCATAATTTTCTTTAATTTTATTTAATTATAATATCTCATTATGTAACTGATATAACCTTTTGTATATGATGGGATATAAAATCCCACAACTTTACCCTCTTTCTTTATCTGCATTTTACCTTCTCCTGTATTATATTCAGCTAAAGTATATTCCCAAGACATACAATCCTTTTTACCCCTACATCTCCATTTTTTATAATTCTTATTTAGTTTATAACTACCTATTATAATGTTATTTTCCCTTGTGTGACCACCGGTTAAATTAAGTTTATTGTAATATGATCTGAAAGTCTGTGGCATTAATTGCATATATCCAAATGCTCCAGATGATTTGTTAGGTATAAATGAAAAACCGGATTCCATATCAATTAACCTAAAATATATAGTATATGGTATATTATATTTATCAGCTTGCTCCACCATTAGGTTTAATGTTTTATAATCAACTCTAGATAAATTAACTTTAAAATCATCTAAATGAGCTTCCTTATAAATTAAAAATTCCAAATATTCTTTAGAATCTAAATAATCTTCTAAAGAATCTATTTCATGGTTCTTACTTGAAATGATGGAATCTTTATGATCTAAAGAAGTGATGTATTTATCCCTATTTTCTACTACATAATCTTCCAAATTATATATTTCCTTTTCTCTCATACTATACCCTATCATCATAAAACACAAGAGTATTATCCATAATATAGAAAGTGGCACTGGATTAATTTCCTTTATTCTATCAATAAATATTTTTTTAGTAAACATAATAATTATATCACACAATTTAAAAAAGTTTATTTAATATATATTATATAAAAATAATTATTTATATGAATAAATTCAGTAAAATAACAAAATCAAAAGTAAACCAAAAGCCAGAAATCAAAGAAGAGGAAGGTGACTTGGAAGAAAGAACTCTGAAATATACTATAAGTAAACTAATTAATGATTTTTTGAAAATTAGAATAGAGGGACCAATCGATCCTATACTTGAAGGAACTATTAAAATCGTTGGTAAGGATGTGTTTATTAGTGCTATTGTGGATTTATTTAAAGATAAAGATGTAATGGATTCCTTGAAAGTTTTACAAGAAGCTAAGTTTAATGGGTTGGATAATAATATATCTAAATATGAAAATATATTAAATGAACACCAGTCTCTTTCAATGTTAAAAAAACATGATAAAAGGATAGATGATATAATTAGAAGGGCTGATGGGGATCATGATAAGGCTATAGAAATAACCCAAAATCAAGCTGATAAAATAAAAAATGGAGAGAAAGCTTTTTACCGAGCGTTATCAGCGGAAAAAATATTATCATTATATAATTCCATTGGTTCTGAATTATCAACAAAATTATATTCTAAAAAAACACTTAAAAAGATAGCTGAAATTTTCAACCATAGATCAAAACAATTAGGATTTAAAAAATAACGACTCTTATATATGAAAAAAATTAAAATAACTCCAGATAATATAAATGATTTTTATGATAAAATTAATGAATTAATAGATTCATATTTTGAGTCATGGAAAATTAAACCGTCTTCTTTAAAAAGGTATTTAAAGCCTGGGAGTATTGGTTTGAGAAAATTTATAGATAGGAATGATTTAAATAATATTATGAAAATAGAAAAGATCATAACAGATGTTGTAGATGATAGACATGGTATGGAAAAAGATGGTGTACTCAAATTTGAGAGCTTTGAAACTAGCTTCTTGAATTATACGAAACAGGGAAATGTCAAATCTGGGTTTGAATCACCCGATATTGAAGAAGATGATAATACATCTTTTTGGACACATCCTATTTTTGAAAATATTGAGAAATCAAATATAGAATATGAGAAATCAATATGTGATAAATATAGAATATCTTTAGGTCATGTAAGTGTTATAGATTTAGATAAACATACCTATGAAATAAAACACTCAAATGGTAGTTTAAGAATTTTGGTATTATCAGATAAAGATATAGAAGTGATTATGGGTAATTTCAAAGATCTAATATTAGATAGAATTTATGATAAAACAATAGATATGAAAGATGTTGATTTTAAAATTAATTTAAAAAGTATCTTAGGAGAAAAAGAAGATTTATTAAAGGAGATTAATATTGATACTGACCATATAATTAAGGTAATTAGTGATTTATTACAAAATGATGATTTTGATTATAACGGTAAACTTAATGATTATTATTTTTGGAATGAATGATTATGGAATTTACAATAGAACAAACAAATTTGTTATTCGAAATAACGGAACACCACATGAAGTGGTATGTTAAGTTCTGCAATGATATACCAGATTTCAAAGATCTTATTGAAATAAACCACTTGAAAATAAAAAAACACTTTTTTGGTTTACATGATTATACAGAGGACGAAATTACTGACCAACTATTAAAATTAAAACAAAAATATATTGATATGGTAATTAATAAAAAATGATTATTCATCATACCTTACAAATCTTTTTAATTTTTATATTATAATATTGAAAAATACTAGTGTTAAAACCGAAAGATGATAGACACCTATTCAATTTAACCCTTGATGTCTTTGAGTTAATAGAATCTTCAATTATTTTTTCTTGAATTTCATTTGATGTTACCATCTTTTTAACATCTTCATCTCTAGGTCTTATTATCTCATTCCTTATTAATGATTCTTTAACAGTCCTATAGTTATTTAATATCCGTATTACATCACTTGATCCGTATTTAAAGAGTGGTGATTTAAGTGTCTGATCCAAACACATTGATTTAATCGCTGTATAAGAACCACCTAAACCTTTTAGTATATATAATCGTATATCTAATTTATAAACTAAAGGTATCCCATTATCATCAGTCTTATCACCATAATGGTCACAAGCTATAAGATATTCAGCAGACTTATTAATCCCTAATAATGGTATATATTCAATTTTCTTATTTTTAAAGTATCCATAATATTTTGGATCAGATACTATTATCCTCCATTTTTTACTCCGAATTATTTTTTCATAAATACCCTTACCTCTCAAATTTTTATAAAGGTAGAAAATATGATACTTTTGATTGTTCTTTTTATAAGTAGCAAGTACGCCTAAGTTGGTTATCTCTTCAATATCACCTAGCCGAAACCCTTCAAGGTTTAATTGTAATGTCTTACGTTTAAAGTATTTCAAAGATCCTCTGAATGTACTTTCATTAGTGAATATTTCCATATTATAAAGAATTAAAATTATTTATTCTTTCCTTAGATATTAACATACCTAATTTTTTACCATCCTTTGATGGGTTTTTTATTTTACCATTATTATTCTCAATACCATTCTTATCCATTAATTTTTTAGAATCAATAGTTGGATCGAACTTTAAGAAACTTTTGATAATTTCCTTATCATTCAATCCCATTAGGTTAATGAACTCTTTAGTGATTTTATCTGAAATGTTGAACCTTTCTTTTCTCATTTTCAAGTTAACTGCTTTCTTACTCATTTCCAACCGAGTCATTTCAACAAATAAAGATGTTTCTTGAGTTATATCTTTAGGAAACTTCCACTCATTAACCATAATTGATTTAAAGATATCCATCCCCTCATTGATTAATATTTGAGACAAGCAGATACTCAACTTGTTTGTTGATGTATATTTACTTATATCAAATGTACCAAAACTGATACCAGGGAATAGTATATCCCACATTTTAAATTCATTAATAAAACCTAAGTATGTGGTGAAATCCGGAGATGTCTTAAATGATTTTACAAACTCTTGAATTATCCTTTCTTGGGAAACACCATTAGGTCTCTCAGGAGTGGAATTTCGGTATAGATCTTTATTCCCATTAATGGCTTTTTTGGTTTCTTCATCCATTACACTATCATATCTACAAGCAAATCTAAATATTCTTTGGATTCTTAAAGGATCTTCTTTAATTCTTTCATCAGGATCACCAACCATTCTAACTTTTTTATTTTTCAGATCATCAACCCCCCCAACAAGATCAATTACTTCACCCTTAGATATATCATAATAAAGAGCATTAAAGGTAAGGTCTCTTCTTTCAGCATCTTGTTCAAGAGTTACACCATCTACCACGATTTTACCATCATGTCGAGTGTTAAAAGAAGCTATCTCGATACCTTCCCTTTCCCCAGGGATATAGATAACTACAACCGCAAAAGATTCACCCTGTAAGTTAATCCTCCACTTATTATTTAAAATGTATTCATTAGCTTTTTCTTTTTTAATTCCGAATATTTCAGAGAACATTTCAACTACCTCTTTTGGTGTAGCATTTGTAGCAACATCAAAATCTTTAGGTTTTCTCCCATCAATGAAATCTCTTACAGCACCACCAACTAAATATAACTTATACCCACCTTTCTCAAATATAGAATTGATAAGTTTAACTACCTTTGGTAGTGTTATATTAAATTTAAATTGATTTCTTTCTCGTATGTATTTCATTATATTATTGGTTTATTTTTTTTTGTTTGAATCTAACTTTACAAGATTGACCATTTATATTCCTCATCCCATAAAATTGTTTATTTTTCAACATCTGTTTTATATATACTAATTTCTTACCATTTACCTCCTTCCACGAAGAAACTCTAGAAGTTGATCCCTCTGAAATATGAGGGAAGTACCCCATTCTAGTGATGCCATATTTTTTAGCTGGCTTTGGATCGAAATAAACTAGTTGAATTTTCAACTCATCTTTGATGGTTTGAGTAATCTCATCTATACTTTTTGCTAAATGTTCCTCTATATAGTTAAGACCTCTATATCTATCTTTACTGTATCTAGTCATATTTTTTATTTTGGGTTTGTAATTATTAATTATATATAAATATACCAATTATATTTATCATATACAAAATTTAATATATAAATTATGTTACTAAAATTTAATGAATTCAAAACTGATAATACTTTTGAATTAAAAAATAATAATGATACCATATTTAAATCTGATGATTTAAAAGATTTACTTGTAAATGGAATTGGAAATCATTTAAATTTCACAGAATATGAATTGATGGATCTAGAAGATGAGTTGACTTTGGCGATGGGGGAAAATGGTATCTTATTTGAAGATGATATATCCAAAAAAGATATAGTGAATTTAAACATAATAGTAAAAACTTTTGATGGTGATTTTAAAATCCAACACAATACTAACATCAATGAAAATACTGATGATGGTGATTATATTAATAATAGTAATATAGATGTGGATGATATAATAGAGGTTATTAATAACAATGGGGTTATATATACTAATATTGTCGATAACTATCCAGACCATAATGAAGATGATCCCCTAACACCTGTTAGTGTAGATGGTGGAGAAGTTTTAGTTTATATAGATGGTGATATACACCATGTAGACTTAAAATATATAAAAAGTTATGAACTATGACTGGGTTTATTGATATAATACTTAAATAAAATAACCACTATAATGAAAGTTTTTAATAAAGAAGATGTTGAAAAAATAAACGAGAAAAAGGAATCTAATGATAGATTAGAGGAATTTTTCAAAGGTAAAAGGGACGAATGGAATAAAAAAGTGGATGATGTTTTTGAGACTATTAAAAGTAATAACATGAATTCGTCTGAGTTTAAAACTATTATTGATTCTCAAGCTTTAGCTCTTTCGTATATTCAACACCTTAATGACCAATCTTCTTTTTTCTTAAATAAAATGAGTAAGGCTACTACAAATGTAAAGCTATCTAAACAGGAAAAGTTTATATTTTATTCAACTGGGTTTGGGATGAAAACTAATTTAGGTGAAAAGAAAATACTTATAGATTCACACCTTTGTCAAGAAGATAGAGAGTTAGAATTGATAGAAACACATATTGATTTTTTGAGAGAAACCGTTAAGAACTTACAGTCATTTAATTTTTCAGTAAAAAATATTGTAAATTTAATGGAATTTTTAGGTAAGTAATTTATTTAAAACTATTTTTTCTTTTCTACTTAATTCTATTTTATTATAATATATCTTATCTTGAATAGGATCATAAATTATATCCTTTTTGGATTTTATACTATTATTTAAAGAGAAACTATCATTGAATGGACATACATAATATATCAAACAACCAAATGTCCTTTCTCTTGACTTTTTGATAAATTCAGAAAAATCTTTAATATCAAATATATAATCTTTGTAATTTTTACTTAATAACTTCATTATTTCTTTTGTTTATAAAACTATTTATAAGTGCCTTTCCAGTAAAAAATCCCTCTAAAAAGTCGAATAAGAAGAGCTATTGGGGATAGTAGTATATTAAATATACTGAGGTCAGAGGCGGAATTTCTACCCCAAAACCAAGGATGTTGTAAAGGGTTTGATCTAGTATTATCTCTATACCAATCATGTTGCCATGTATTGAACACCCCGTAAGATACCCAAATAACAGCGATTAAAATTATTTCTAAATTTACCATTTCTATTTTATGAATTTATCATTTAAATTGAATTTAACCAAAAAAATCTGATAATCAAAAAAGATCCTCTTATAAAATAAGAGGATCTTAGGACTAATTGGATACTATCCAACCCCACCACTTAGTTAAGATAGTAACTAAGAACTAATATAGTATATTACATTATACATTATTAGTTGTCAAAAAGGATTGAATATCGTTTTGATCCACAATCATATACTCTATAATACCCTCTCTCTAACATTATTAAGCGTTCGGTTTTATTATTATCATACCCCTCTTTGACTAAAATATCCTTTCTGAAATTAAATCGATTCAATCGATTCTTATCACTCTTAACATAATAAAAATTCGGAACGGTATTTTCATTAAATTCGAATCCCAATTTTTCATATAAATTACCATTACTCCATCTACGATCAGCATAACTGAGAATATATTTAGGTGAATGGTTTTTCATGAAATATTCAAATAACCTAGAAGCTCCACCCACAACAGATGTGTTTAATTTATTACAAAATCTCAATAGTTCAAAACTACCTTCTTTTGATGTTTGACCCATATTTTTTCTCAAATTACCAAAAGTCATAAGAGATACTAACTCATCATTATAAAAGAGTCCCAATTTAATTCTACTGCCCACAAATCCCTGGGTATGATTTCCCAATAGAAATTCTCTTATTAGTTTATTATCATCAATTTTCCTTATTTCGCATTTCCTAGCATATATCTTATTAGACCCTCCCAATAAATTTAATAATCTAGATTTAATAATATCTCTTTTGAAGAGCCATTCATCCTCGAATATATGGATTAATTGAACTCCATAACTCTCACATTTATTACTTTTATCTGAATGGTAATTATCCTCCTTAAATAATTCGGAATGCCAGTATAGTCCATTATATTCTATCCCCAATTTTAATTCTGGTAGGTATATATCTATCTCCATCCCATCTAATACCATTCTATCATTATGGATTACCTCACCGGTGTAATTATCCTTTATGAATTTTAAAATATTAATCTCTTCTATTGATTTAGATGATATACCCATACACTCATTACAAATAGTGATATTGTTCCTCAGTTTTAAATTTAACCAACTTCTACTTATTGTGAAATCATGCCCATCCATACATCTAAGATCATATGTATCTCCCACATTAGATAAAATATGATATCCCATATCCCTTAGATTATTTTCCCTATCTATGATATTATTATCCATCATAGTCTCCATGGTTTTCTTTTTTATTTGTGGATTTTTTTGTGGATTATCAAACCCAAAAATCAACAAATTTGTTTTCTTTATCTTCTCTCTTATCTCTATTGATCCCAATGGAGATAAGTGCCCAAATCTATCTAAATTTGTTTCTTCTATTTTTTTTCTTATCGATGGAACGGATAGGGTTTCATAATATCCATATTTTTCGAAATTATTCTCCTTTCTTTTATTTATAACTTCCATAGATTTAGTGGGGTTATAAACTCCATATCTTTCGAAAATAGAATTTGACATCTTTTCTTTAATCGTATCTACTTGTGTGACATATTCCTTACCATATTTATCTAAACAGGTTTTCTTTTTTGATAATTCTCTAACTTCATTAATACACTTCTCATCCCCACAAGTTTTCCTATACCCATAACAATGATACTTTCGGTTCTTATCACATATACACTTCTCTATTTCAGTTATACCTTCTTTATAATGATAAATCATCTGCATTAATGTTATATCACCAATATAAATTATACCAAGATAGTTACATATAACTTCTATAACCTCATCAGACCTATTCCTGAGAGCCTGACATATTTGATTATTATTACTACTTTTGTTTATTATCCCATCTATATAATCCCTTGTTACCATTCCCGATCTGACCTTTGTTAGTATATATAAAAAGAACTCCATATGTTTAAAACATATGGAGTTCTTTTACTTTACTTTATTTTTTATTATTTAAACATACATTTGATCTAATCTTTTAAATCTATCCTTTACCATATCTTGTAGTTTCAAACGACCATTCCTGATCTGAGATTTAACAGTTGATAGATTTTTAGGAGTTCTACATTTAAGATGGAATTTACCTTTCTGTTTTATTTTTATATGAGTTAAAAATGGTGTTTTTTTAGTATCACCCTCATATAAAGAAAAGTCAATTTCTACAATATTACCTTCTGAATCAACCACTTCATAAATACTACTTATTGGTTCGGGTAATTCTATTTTTTCATTTAATTGGAAATCATCAATAACCAGAGTTAAAACTTTATCTTCTCCTAATTTAGATGCTATATCACGATAACTCATTCTATCGACCTCACGCATTTTTATAACATTCCTATATGGTTTTTTTAAAGTTTCTATACTTTCCATCATTATCTCAGCTTTCTTAACATCCAAATCTCTCTTTTCCTTATTTAACTGATCTTCTATATCATTACCTGATATAAAATCTTTTATAGTTGTACCTTCTTCATCAATCTTAGTATCCATTGATATAGTAGGCATTCGTTTACTTTTTTTGATATTTTGAAATATATGATTTCTAGCTATTGTGAAGAGCCATGTTGAAAAACCTGCTTTTTCACTATCATACGTATCTATTTTCTCTAAACTATTTATAAATGATTCCTCAGCATAATCAACTGCTTGGTCTTCATCTTTACAAAATTTATTAGCGAAATATATTAATTTGGGTCTGTATTTATTATAGAATTCTGTGAAATCTTTCCCCGTCTTTTCCTTGAAGATTTGTATTTGTTTAGTTAAATCAACAGGATCTCTCTCTTTTTCTTTTTTCATCATTTAGATTACTTTTTTTTATCTGTATTACAGTATATTTGCCGTTTATTATTAATAATATTAAAATATTAACAAAATGTTTATTATATAATAAAAAAACCCACCTCCTTATTTAAGTTTAGTGGGTTTTTTTTTAATTAACCAAATATTAATTAAAAGTTAAAAACAAATGTTGAAGAATCATCTTCGAAGTCATTTTCACCTTGAATTTTATTCAATGATTCAATTACCCTTTCCAACTGTTCAATATCAACACCAGATTCTAAAATTTCTTTTGGTAGATAGTCATTTACTCTTTCAAGTTTAATTGATCCACCTTTAGATAAGGTTTTACCTAAGTATTTAGATTTAACGGAATCTGATTTATGTATAAGTCCAGCATCTACTGATTTAACACCTTCTTTATTATGGATTAACCCTTTATGGTATTCGGATTCAACCATATCTCTCTTAGAGAATTCATCACCAGTTACTACACACTTAACCCTTTCATCATTAGGTGTCATATATCCACCTAACCTATCTTTTTCACATATTTTTTTATGGAAGTATTCATCCTTAATTTCAATACTCTCATCTAAATGGATATATGTATTACTATACTTTGACCATTTAGCCGTATTAGAATTCAAAACTTTACCATTAATAAAGTCAAACACTTTAGCCGGAATCCCATTTGAATGAGCTCTTAATTCAGAGTAATTTTCATTAGCTCTTTTGTTTGATAATGTACCCTTTTCATAATCAGGGAAACTAACTGTATCCATATATGGGTAATATTGTGATTGAAGATCTACCGATATTTCTACTCTTAAGTCCAATACGTCTTGGGTAGGAGTTATAAATTCATTTCGAGCATCATGTGATTGTCGATATTTTACGTAACAACCCTCATCTTTAGCCCATTTTTTAAATTTACTTTCTAACCAGTCATACGTATAGTAAATTCTATCCATGAAAGAACAACCCTCATCAATTTTTTTATGACCTTGATAAAATTTAACATTATCCCAAACGATTGCTCTACCTATAACTTTATTGTTTTCGGAGAAAGCCACAAGCATTGATACATTCTTATTGTTTGCATAAAAGTCTATCAACATATTTCTTTCCTTTGGTGACATACATGAACCTTTCATTGATCCTGTTGGACAATCAGGTTCATAGTTTTCATTAAGATAATACTTATTGATATCTTTACCACTCACTAATCTAATATCAACTTTATCCCTAATAGTAGATTGATATTGATTTATAAAAGACTCGATATCCCTTCCTTTCAGGTTATCTTCAATAAAAGATTTTTTGAAAATTCTTGAGATAATCTTTGATGGTTTAGCTCTAGTTCTAGCTACTTTTCTTGAAAAGAACTTCTCATCAAAAGTTTGTAACATTTCTTCTGTTACATCTGATTTCTTTTTCAAGTCCTCATCATACTCATTATACTTCACAATCTTTTCTGCTAGTTTTTCACTCTTCACATAAGAGATAAACTTTTTCGACTCTGTTGATACCGTAAAATAATTACAATAATCTTTCAATAGATCATTTTCTTCAACACCATTTTCTGAAACATCAAGTAATGTTCTAGCTACTAAAGATTTACTCTTATCATTAGATCCAACAATCTCTTTAAAAATTGTTACTAATTCTGGACTGATAAATATTTTTTTCATATTATTTAATTTGGTTAATTTATTTCTGTTTTAATTCCTTGTTATCAATTATAATTATTTATTATCTATATTCAAAATTTTAACTTCATTTTTCCATCTTTTAAATATAAAGTATATAAATACCCACCTATAAAACCACCTATATGGCAAAAATGGGATATACCATCATCTGAAAATGAGAATGCTTTAAATATTTCTACTATAAAATAAAGAATAACTAACCATTTAAGTTTAAATTTGAATGGTAAGAAAAATAATGATATCTCTTTTTTTGGGAATATTATTAGGGTTGATGCCATTATCCCACTAACAGCTCCTGATGATCCTATACTTGGATGCCCATGTATTAATGAATCGATAAACCAACCAGATAATCCACTTATTAAGTATAGAAATATTATTTTTTTTGTCCCTATATCCTCTTCAATACTATATCCGAATATTAAAAGAACTAACATATTAAAGAATAGGTGAGAAAATCCACCATGTAAAAACATACTGGTTAAAGACTGGATAATGTTAAAATCTTCAGAATAAAAGCTGAACCCATACATTTTAACCAAATCATGTTCGCTTAAAAATAGTGATATTATATATAATACCACATTAGCTATTAATACTTTAAATACAAATTTATTTAGATCTATACTTTTGAACATTTATTAATTATTTATAAGGATTTGTTGAATTGTAATTAGATTTTTTAGATATAGTATATTATTTTGTGAAAGTTTTTACTCAAAGATGGAAACTTTTACAAAATAATATACGATTTTGTAAAAGGGGACTTTAAAAGTTTAGAATATATCCTAATAAAGATCAAGAAATCTTGTTATCTAAACATTTTGGGTGTTCAAGATTTGTGTATAATCATTTTCTTAATGAACGTAAAGAACAATATCAAAAAGATAAAAAATCAGATAACTATTATGCTCAAGCAAAAACTTTAACAGAATTAAAGAAAGATGAATATTATAAATGGTTAAAAGAAGTTAATAGTCAGACTATCCAATTTTCAGAGAATGGACTTGTAAATGTAGTGAAACTCATGATAGGGATATTAATGCAAGTAAAAACATTCTAAAAGAAGGTTTAAAAATATATGGTGAGGGACTTGCCATTACAAAGGTGGAGAGTAAATCAGACTTCTGTGAAGAAGCACACTCTATGAAACCCGAAGCACATTAGTCTTTAGCTGTGTAGTTCATAAGGATTATTTCTTTATTGACTTTTAGAGATTCTGAATTTACTTTTGAAATAATATCATTCAATATTTTAGTATTGATGGAGTGGTCTTTTTTCATAGAAATGTATATTCTCTGTATTATCCACTTCCCATTCAATGTGTTTATCCAATTACCTTCTGCGTAATTTCTAATTTTAAAATCTAATTTATCATTAGACATTTTTATTATAAAAGTTATGATTTCATCTGTCTCCATCACTTTTTATTTTTTAGTATTATCCCACCACCTTCTGAAAAGATATCCAAAACTTTATATGATTTTGATTTACCATCAAATTGACAACTAGCAAAATGTCTACCTATTACCGTATTGAGATAAATATAGAATGGTACTTCAACATCAACATGAACACCTTCCAATTTTAAGAATGTATCCCCTTGGATCTGTTTTGTATTCTTACCTATTATTTTATAACACTTTGTCATACTTTTAAATATAATTAATTAGTCTTATCGATCCATTACCCCAAACCTTGATCATGATTCACATTCGCAATTCCAAACCCACCTTCACCTTCATCTTCATCCTCAAATTCTTCCTTTTCTAAATCCTCTGTAACATCTTCAATCTTTGGTAATTTGATAACTTTAAGTACATTGTATGAATAAAAAGACCCATCAACACTTTCTACTATTTCTAGTATAGCTTTTGATTTTTCTTCACTACTACCTTTTTTACTATCAATTATCTTACCTAAGACATACTCTTTATATTCTTTGATAATTAACGTATCCTTTTTGTTTTCTTCTAAGAAGGTTAATTTATCACTTATAGACATCATCTCACTCTTAATAGATTCATACTCGTCAAGTAAATCTTCTTTACTTGACTCATGTACCTCAAGGTCGTTATAAGCAAACCAAGCCCCACCAAGTTCTACACAAGTATACCCTTGGTTATTATAAGGTCCTGATATCTTAACAATAGTTCCAATTGGTTGGTTATGTCTAGAGTTATTACCAACTATAACACATTTAGTTCCTTTTTTTAAATTCCTTTTAACCATTTTTAATTTTTTATTTAAATTAATATTTTATTTTATGTAAAACAATATATTTTTTATTTTTGATGATTATTTCATCATTATCTTTTATTTTACGAAAGGGACTAAGTTCTTTACTTTTACCTTTCACTATAATAATCATAGAATTGGGTTTGAATTCCAATTCTATGATATCATTTTTATCAATTATCTCTCCCTTTTCGAAATCTATATTTGATTTATCAGTGAGTATTAGACTAAAGTTATGAGTCCTAATTGTGATTAAAGAAAACATTTTTAAATTTTATTCATTTCAGAATAATACTCATCAAACCCTTCTAGTAACTCATCAATAGTTGAATTTTTAGATTCTATAACTTCATCAATAAGACCGAAGTTTTTAGCTTCTGTTGAAGTATACCATTTATCTCTAACAACAGTCTCCATATATTCTTTAAATCCTTTACCACTATATTGTGCAAGTAATCTACCAAGAATATAATTAGCTTTTTCACCTTCTTTATGTGTTATCCGTGTATCTTGGATATTACCATGAGTACCATGTGATACTTGGTGACACATTACTTGTGAAAACCTTAAACTTGACCTCTTACCTTTTGTCCCTGCTCCTAAGAGTACTGACCCCATTGAAGCACACATTCCAGTATTAACAGTTGCTATGTCGGATTTTATATAATCCATGACATCAACAATCGAAAGACCACTTTTAACAGACCCACCTGGTGAATCTATATGTAGAGTTATATCTTTTTTCTCTGTGTCATCAAGAAACATTAATTGTGCTTGAGCTACTGTTGACATTCTATCATTAACTGGTCCAGCAAGCCATATAATTCTATCTCTCATCAATCTTGAGAAGATATCCATTTGAGTAACCCTCATTTTTCTTTCTTCTAAGATATAAGGTGTCATACTTGCTTCTATGCTAGGAACACTAGCATCTATACCAGATTTCACATCAAACCCAAAGTGTTGGTCTAAGACCCCCGCTTTAATGTTATGATGCTTTGTAGCATATTCATAAAATTCTTTATTTAAATCCATTTTAATTGGTTTATAAAAGAAGAAGTTTTATACTTCTTCTTTTGGGTTAACATTACTATCATCATTATCATCAGACTTAGATGATTTATTTGATCTCGTTTTTGGTTCAGTTATTTTAACTGTAACCTCTTCCTCCTTACTATCATATCCAATAGATATAACTGATCCTTCTGAAATTTTTGTATTATTTATCATTTCTTCTGCAACTACATCTTCAATATACTTTTGAATAGCTCTTTTTAAAGGTCTAGCTCCGTACTCTTTAGAAAATCCTTTCTCAACAATATAATTCCTAACCTTCTTATTGAATTTCATTTTAAACCCAAGTCCTTCAACTCTTTCTGATAATTTTTCTAATTCAATATCTATGATTTCTGATATATCTTTTTTATCTAATTTTCTGAACATAATAACATCATCAACTCTGTTTAAGAACTCAGGAGCGAATGCTTTCTTCAAAGCACTTTGGATAACACCCTTAGAATTTTCTTCTTCTTTTGTTTTTGATGACCCTGTAGCAAAACCTACACCTGTTCCAAACTCACTTAGTTGTCGAGAACCAATATTAGATGTCATAATAACAATAGTATTTTTGAAGTTTATTTTACGTCCTAAACTATCTGTAAGAGTACCCTCATCAAGTACTTGTAACAATAGATTAAATACGTCTGGATGAGCTTTCTCTATCTCATCTAATAGTATAATACTATATGGGTTATTTCTAACCTTTTCTGTTAATTGACCACCCTCATCGTGTCCTACATATCCTGGAGGTGCTCCGATAAGTCGAGATACTGAGAATTTCTCCATATATTCTGACATATCGATTCTAATCAAAGAATCTTTACCCTCAAACATATTCTCAGCTAAAATTTTAGCCAGTTGGGTTTTACCTACCCCTGTATCACCAAGGAATATAAATGTTCCTATTGGAGTATTAGGATCTTTAAGACCACTTCTGTTTCTTTTAATAGCTTTAACTACTTTCTGAACAGCTTCATCTTGTCCTACAACTTTATTTTTAATAGTTTTATCAAGGTCAACTAATTTACTACCTTCATCTTCTGAAACTCTATCAACTGGTACACCACACATCATAGAAACAACTTCTGAAACTTCTCTTTCGGAAACAAGTTTTCTATTTTTCTTTAATGATTCTTCCCATTTTTCCTTTTCCTTTTCTAATTTAGAATCTAATTCTTTTTCAAAATCTCTAAGGTCTGCTGCTTCTTCGTACTTCTGAGATTGGATAGCTTTTTTCTTCTCTATACCAATTTTACTAATTTTATCTTCAGTATCTGTGATTGCTTTAGGTACAATGATATTAGATATATGAACCCTTGAACCTGTTTCATCCAAAGCATCAATTGCTTTATCAGGTAAGTTTCTATCGGTTATATATCTCTCAGTTAATTTAACACATGCTGCTAATGCTTCATCACTATATGTTACATTGTGATGACTCTCATATTTATCCTTTATATTCTCAAGAATAGTCATTGTATCTTCTGGAGATGTTGGATCAACTACAACCTTTTGAAAACGTCTTGCTAATGCTCCATCCTTTTCAATATGTTGTCTATATTCATCAAGAGTTGTTGCTCCAATACATTGCATTTCACCTCTTGCAAGAGATGGTTTTAATATATTCGCTGCATCCAATGATCCAGATGTCCCACCCGCACCAACCATGGTGTGTATCTCATCTATAAATAAGATGATATTATCATTTTTTTGAACTTCATCCATTATAGACTTCATCCTTTCTTCGAATTGACCTCTATATTTAGTACCCGCTACTAACGTTCCTAAATCTAAAGTTATAATCCTTTTATCGAAAAGGATTCGAGAAACTTTCTTTTCCATTATTTTAAGGGCTAATCCCTCAGCAACTGCTGTTTTACCAACACCAGGTTCACCTATTAAGATAGGATTGTTTTTCTTACGTCTAGATAAGATTTGTGAAACCCTATCGATTTCTTTCTGTCTTCCGATTATAGGATCTAATTTACCCTCATTGGCTAAAATTGTTAAATCCCTTCCGAAGGAATCCAAAACAGGTGTTGTGGATTTTTTTGATTTGGAATCTTTTCCCTTACCAATATTTTTCTTACCACTACCACTTCCAGTAGGACCGTCACCGTCATCTGAAACTGACATTTTAACTTCTGGTAATTTCCCAGACTCTTTTTTCAATTTGTTATACATAAATTCTGATTTTAATTAAACAATATATAGGTTATATAGTAACTGTTTTAGAAAAGTTTAAAAAAAAGGTAATTTATTTTTTATTTTTAATATATAAACCATGAAATATCTAACTATATACGAAAGTTTTAAGAATATAAATACCGATGATTTAATCACTTACAAAGGTGATGTTGGTAAAGTTTTAAATAAAGAAGGTGATAATTTAAAAATTAAAATATTTAAATTAAATAAAGAAATTGATATTAATATCAATGATGATGATTTAGAAAATATGAAAAGGTGTATAGGAGAATGTGATAAAAAAGTGACCAATATTGATGGTAAAAGAGCTATTAAATGTTTTGGTTGCGATAGGATATTGACAAATTGAAAATACCATATATTACAAAATGATTAAAAAATATAATATATTTGAAAATGTTAGACAATCTAAGAAATTCTTAGATGATAATGGTTAGATCAAAGTAATGAAGATTACCTAAAATTAAGAGATATGTTAACGAAAAATCTCGGATACTTAGGTAAATTCACCGAATGGTTATTTGGTAATGATGATGTTTCTTTGGGGTTCTTACAGGATATTTATAATGAAATTAAAAAAGTAGGGTTAGATACTGATATTAATAAATTCAAAACAGCAGAAGATTTATATGATTACTTAACCAATGTTAAAATAGATACTAAAGTAAATCAGATAATTAAATCACTACCATCTAGATCTAGGAAACTTGTAAACCAAAAACTCAAAGATCTTATTGGGAATAATATCAAATCTGCTGATATTATAAAGGATTTCTATTCTAAAAAAGGTGGGAGATATAATAATATTAATGATCTTATAAAAGATACTAAATCTCTTATTGAGAATTCACAAGGTAAATGGGATTCAAGTGGTATTGATTATAAAGAAGATGAATTAGTATATAAAGACTCAACTACATTAATATTACATATTAAAAATTACGATAGATCATGTGACTTATTTTGATGTACTCCAACATCTACATATTTTTTAATTAAAGTTTCCATATTTTATATTTTTAGTTTATCAATTGAATTTGATATTTAATACTATTTATTTCTTCATGAATTTTATCATATTCAATTAGTCTTATAGGGTAGTAAATACCATTAGTTGTAACATCTTCTCCCTAATAATAATTTTGAGTTTTTTCCTTTTTATTAACTAATTAAAGGAAATTAAAATGGAATTATTTATAGATATAAAAGGAAAAGTTCACGATGAAAGGTCACAATTAAAAAAGTGCCTAACACAATAAATAAAATAAAATTATTCATCTAAGCCTGTTTTTATAATTATCTTTTTATGTACATCTTTATTTTCTACACCTTTAAAAGTTTGCTCTAATGCAAACGCTTCAACAGGCGTTTCTGCTTCAATTTTCAATATTCCGTTCTTATCAATTTTTACTATCATAATTTTTTCTTTCCGTTCTCGTCTCCAACTCTAAAAATTAGAATTAAAAATATAAATGTGATTGTTGCGGAAAAAGAAACCCCACAAAGTTCCATTACAAAATATTTTGATGTATTGTAATTTTAGATTCAAACCATTCCACATAATCATCTGTATAGACTATCCACCCCTCCACATTTTCAGTAGAATCTTTATTTGTTTCTTCTTTATATTTTTCTTGTAAGCTCATCTCTTATTTTTTAACTTTATAAATTTATCC
>Ga0306869_1000236_pt1 | contig 30033 bp, 41 predicted proteins | sample AntRauTorckE6833_FD_190421 | JGI IMG/M metagenome (GOLD analysis project Ga0306869, IMG submission 190421) | Saline lake microbial communities from Rauer Islands, Antarctica - Metagenome Torckler E6 #833 (v2) (version 2) | ecosystem: Environmental > Aquatic > Non-marine Saline and Alkaline >... | reverse complement strand
CATCTTTTTTACCTCCTAGTAGAGAAATACCCGTAGCGGTTGCTACTGCTCCCGTACCTAATCTTGCTCTAGTTTGACTCTTTTCTAAGTTGTCAACAATGCTCTCTAGTTTCTTTTGTCTCTTCTCTTTATATTTAAAGTTGTCTAAATATTCCGGTGATATATTCTTATTTCTTCTTACCCTTCGTTGTATAGAAGGTCTCTTTACATTACGATTGTGGATAAACTGATCGATATTTACATCTCTGTGTAGTTCTTTTGCCTTATCTAGTCTTTTTCCTGTTATAAGGTCTTTTATCTTCTTAAGATTTGCTGCTTTATTCATTAACTTCTCACTTCTTAATTCTTTAAATATTGGGGCTTGATGTTTTCCTGTTGGGTGGACGTGTTGACTTTCTATCTTAGCTCATTCACCAACGTATTTGTCCGGATCTCTAAACGCGCTGCGGCGTAAGTTATCGTCAAGACCGGAACCAAAACGAATAACTGTATTAGACCCTTCAGGGATTCCAATAAATCCTCCGATAGCTTCTCCTTCATATTTAGTACCTTTCTTAGCAGGGTAAGTACCTGTAATTTTAACGTCATAATCTTCCTTCTTTTTTACTTTAATTGGTTTAGACTCATTCATCTTATAGATCACTAAGCCTTCTTCTGATAGAGGGTGTCGTCCAGACATTATCTCTTGTTTCATTATTTTCTTTTCGCTGGGAGTGTGAGCAGTGGGTGGGAGCTTTAGCTTCGGCATCTTGGTGCTAACATCTCGCAACATTTTTAATTTCTCTTTATATGGTAGGTCTTCTACTTTTTTACCTTTGTATTTTACTACATCAAATATCCTAATGTCAAGAGGCCTTTCTCTTTCTTGTATTTCTCGGGCCTTTCAGGTATTAGAGTTTAATATCCTTGCAGCCTCGTTCCCTCTTTTTCCTGGAACATAGAGCTCTCCTCGTACAATTGTTTTTCCCAGCTCTTTAGGAGATGGCGTTTTTCATAGATCGGTCTTAAAAGTGTGGTCTATTCTCTCCGGCCCCTTCTTTGAGCTTCTATATGAAAATACATCGGGTCTTTTGTTCGGTCTAAGAACGATAAGGTTGTGCGCCCCGTCTAGCTTTGGACTTCATACCTCCTCCTCTTGAGAGGTATCTGTGTCTACTTCTTCCTCCTCAAGACTTTTATAGGAATACTTATAGTCAGGTACGTCTTTATACTGTTTAGATTTTTCTGAGGAGGTATAATTATAAAATAACCAATCTTTACTACTTCCGCGTCTTAAAAGTATATAGCGCTTTGTTGTGTTTCCTTGATACCTGTTAAACTCTATTTTATTTTCTGAGGCTTTTAAAATATCAACAGGTTCCATAGACAAGCTTTTTACTTTCCCTTTTCCATACCCATCTTCAATGACTCCAGAGAATCCCATATAAGAAGCTTTATGAACCGGTTGTTGTACAGCTAATGTCTTTTCCCCGGTCCCAGGCAGTCGACGAGTGGCCCAAGAATAAGCCTCATCAGCTCCTGGTGGTGACAAACGAATATCATAATGAACGCCAGCTCTATCGGCATCATGTCTTTGTATGTTGAGAGTCCATTGAGTATTCTGGGCTCTCGGTATATTTCCGAAGTCTTTTTTATCTGGTATTCCTGGGGCAAAGTCGCTCATGTTTTGAATATAAAGGTTGTGGCCAGAATATTCAAGTATTAAATTTTGGTATAAGAATAGTAGACAGTGTTAACATTAATTAATTTTTATTATCATGAGTAACTCAAAAAAAGATTCTAGTAATACAAAACTAATTGTAGGGCTTGCAACCGTGTCAATTTTTGGTGTGGGGGTTTTAGCTTATTCTTACTTTAAATCTTCTCAGGATGACGGAGAGGAAAAGGGCTAAAATTGGTATAAGAATAGTGATAGACTTTATTAGTGAATCCTCGCTAATAAAACGTTAATAACTATCGAAAGGTTCTGGCTTCGGCCGGAACCTTTTTTATTAACCTTAACTAACAACTAGAGTAGCGTTATGAAAGAGCAAATTTTTTATATAATATCATGCTTGGTTCTTGCACAAGAAACCCTGATAAAGGGTGTATTTCCTCGATTCAACAGGGAAAGGGACAATACAATACCTCATTTGGATGTTGAAGATTGGTGGAACTCGGTGACTGGTCTGTTAAGTTCCTGTAAAGAGTATTTGTCTCAGCCTGAAATCTCAGACCTGGAAGAGTACTTTTCTGATATAAAAGAATACTCAAAAGATCCCGAAGGGACTAGCCTAGAAGAGTTTGAAAACTACATACAGAATAAAAGACCCGCTTGTCTTATGTGTGCAACTCTCCTTACGCCTAATGCAGTTATGCGTGATCCTCATTGGAATGCCGCTGAAATACGAGGTGCCTTGGCTAAGAGTCTAAACCCGGACCATCATCAGTTCATAGAAGAGTTAGTAGAGTTTTCCAGAACTCCGCTACAGTTGAACATTGCGTGGAGAGATGCTATGGAAGCCTATGGTGAGAGGTCGGAAGAAAAGTTCCCTGACATGGGGACAGAAGAGAAAGAGAATAAGTCGGAACTTGTTCCCTAAAAAATATAGTTTGCGTAAAAGATAGAGGCTTGAACACCTCTATTTTTTTTTACCTTAAGATTTTAAGATCTTTTTTATGATCCTCAAAAGTTGTGCTATAACCTCCTTGGGGGTTTAGGAATTTTTCAGTTAGTAAATTATAGTTAGGTTCTACTTTTTGAGGTAAGTCACAGAAGTTTTCCATCTTTTTTAGATATTCCTCTAAGTCGTTATGGCACTCGTCTAGCTGTAATGAGAGCACTGGGAAGCCTTTTGACTCGAAGAATTGATGTAAGTCTTCTACCCGTGACCGATGATTCTTCATAAGTTGAGTGATTCTCTCTATTTTTTGATCATAGTCTTGCCCCTCGTGTTTGATAGAGGATGCAGCGTTTTCTACTGGGTCCCTATACATGGCTATAAAATGGGGGTTATGTAACTTTCTGAAAATAGATTTTATGAAATATATCGTGTTAGGTAGTTTCCACCCCCAATACTTATAATCCTCGTTTCTATCTCTTATAAGGTAATTGCCGTTTGTTTGTACTTGACGTGCTTGCCAAAGTGCTTTAAAATCTTTGCACTCATATTGGTTGCTCGGATATTGACCCATATAGACTCCTAATCCTATAAGGGTGCCAGCCACGAGACTTGTTCCGCCTCGTGGATTTCCTAGCACTATAAATGTTTTTTGTGTTTGCATTATTTAATTCGTTTAGCAGGGGTTCCTACATATACTCCAGGCTGGGTGATGTCTTTTAAAACTGTTGCACCCATACCTATTGTAACGTTGTCACATATGCTTACCTTGTCACGGATTTGTGCTCCCGTGCCGATGTTGCAATAATTGCCGATCTTAGCGTGGCCACTTATCATGACTCCTGGCGATACTGTTGTAAAATCTCCTATCGTGGCATCATGGCCTATAGAGCAGTTCTGATTTATAACTGTATGGTTTCCTATTTTAATATCAACAGTTATGCTGGTATTTTGTGCTATAAAGGTTCCTATCCCTGCTGTGCAGCCCGGTCCTAAAGGTGAGTTGTGATAGCACAGTGCTCCAAATTCTAAAGAATCACTGTGGCTTAATAGTAGTTTAGAATAAAATTCTCTTTTGTTAGGGTCTCCTATTCCAATTATAAATTTGTAACCTTCCTCTATTAACCGGGTTAAATTCTCTTTCATTTTTAGAATTTTTACTCCCATTATATCTTCTGGAGTATCTTTATTCCAATAGTCTTCATCTAGAAGAAAGAGTATCTGGTCTTCCTCTATTATGGCGGCTTGGTATGTTCTGAAGGTTGCCAAGGCTAATTCTTTTGCTAAGCCTCCGGCACCTATTATTGCTAATCTTGGTATGTTGATTGTTGCTGATTCCATTTTATTCTAAATATTTTATTATTGGTTCTATTGAGGAGAAACATTCTTTTTTATGCCCTACCTTGTAAAATAGTTTCATTGTGTCCATTATCTATTTGCTTTAGTGTAAATTTCGTATTTGCTTAAGTCCTGGTAATGGAAGCTTAAATCGCCATTATGTCCTTGGTCCATCATTAGTACATTGCCTCTGGCAGCTATTTCTGGTAACATATAAAAGTTCCAACCTACCATAGCGAATGTGTCGCTTTCGTGTGATACCTCGTGTCGACCTGAGTAACGGGCTAGTTTAAACCATTCCATTGCTTCTTGAGAATGGGTTAGAATAGCTCCGCCTTTGCCTAGCTTTAAGTGTTTACGAGGGCCGCTAAATGATAAACAAACTAAGGCATCCTGTGGAAAGCCTTTGACATCCCACAGGTCCTTAGTAAAAGAGAGGGCTGAATCCCATACTCGAGATCCCTCAATGTTGTAGGCACCTTTCAAGGGGCCGTTGCACGTGTTAAAATTTATTTTGGCTCCTGCATGTATTGCTGAGCATACGGCGCTCATATAAGTTCGTTTTGGAAATGTAAGTTCCTTGCCCTTCACTCCTTCGTACATCAGAGACAAGAATAGAGCGTTAGAGCAGTTATCTACCGCTATAGCATATGTTGCCCCGGTGTATCTTTCTAAGGCTCTCTCAAAGTCAATTACAGGGTTATATGCTGGATGTGCCATTGTTTAGGGTCTTGTTAATTTCTGCTATGTTTTCAAATATAAATTTATTGTCTGCTATGATCTTATTCCCTACTTTAAATTCTTTATTGTGTCCGTAATTATTTCTAAAGCTTGAATAAGACATCATTACGCCTGTCTCTCTCCGCCATTTAGCATAGTTCAAGGCTTCTTGTAATATGTGCTCCATTATATCTATGGTAGCCTCTGTCTTTTCAATAGCTTCTCTGTGTTTTAAAATGATTCTTTTTTCTTCTGCTGTTAGTTCCATTATTTCTTTCTTGCTACTAGTACATTATAATGTTGTAATTGCTTTGGCTTTGCATCTAAAATATTGGCCGGTAAGAACATAATCTCCCAATCATCATAGTGCTTCGCCATTAAATTATTTACTGTAGGCTTTACTTCGGGCGAATGCTTAGCATCTTCATAATCGTCAAATACAATAAAGCCTCCTTTCTTTATTAAAGGGGAATATAGCTCAAAATCTTTTATAACGCCCTTCTCGCTGTGGTCCCCATCAATAAAAAGAATATCAACCTCTCCATTTGTTTCTTCCTCTACTATTTTAAAAGTTTGGCTGCTATGTGAGTCTCCTATAATTTGTGTAGGACTATTTTCTGGTCTTGGATTATACTTGTTAAAGTTATCCCTCACCAGGTCCATAGGGATTGGTTTTCCCCGGTCCACAGTTACTACCTTTGTATTTTCTCGGTGACACATTAAAAGAGAGCTGGCTCCTTTATAAGTTCCTATTTCTAAGTAGGTTATTTGATCTTCTTTTTTATAAAACTGGTTTGCAATGTCTAGAAGGACGTGGTTATGGTGGTGAAAACTTTTACCTAATTCTCGGTTTATTCCTTTTAAAATGAGTAGGCTTTCTTTAGTCGGTGTGATTGTTCTCTCTGTCATGTGTTACGGTAATTTCTTTAATTAAGGTTCCTGTATATCCGTTCTCAAACATTAATTCTGATACTTTTGACCAGTAATGTGCATCGGCCGGCTTATTTAGGTTAGCTGTGTCCTCGAACAAAATAGGGATTTTTGAGGTATTAATGCAAGTAGAAGATTTTAGTATCTTCTGCGGTTGTGGAAAGTAGGGGAAAGTTGGTTCATTACGGGGGAGTATATTCCCATTTATATGTCTGCCCTGTGTTGCCACAAAAGCTAAAGACTCTTTTGGACCTTCATCTATTGCCCTAGCTATATGGGCCAAATGATTTTTATCCCACAAGTCATCATGGTCTAAGAATGCAACCCAGTCTAAGTCTTCCATCTCACTTATCTCCAGGAGCCCGAAATTGGACGCTGAGACGCCCCCGGTATGCCAAAGGTCTTGGCCTTCGTATTTTTCTCTTTCGGGCGCTACAGAGCGATTGTGGGAGAAAAGTTTATCTTTAGGTATGATCTTTCCTGCTTCCGCAAACCTCTCACTGTCTGTGAACTTATCTCCTATAAGGAATACGTGATAGTTGGAGTATGTTTGTGCTTTTACACTTTTTAATGTTTCCTCTAAGCTACAATCCTCGGATAAATAGGTTGGGATTAATACTGCTATTCTTTCCATGGTCTGGTATATTTTTCTTCTCCTACTCTTCCGCCCCATTTCTTTTTATAATACTCTCTGGGTGCTTGTAAGTTTTTTATGATTTGTGGGTCCTTTTTTATTGTCATAGAGTTTCTTTGCTTCTCTATTTTCATATTGTGTGTTCTAATCATAGGTCTTTGGGCTAATTTTAACCGGTATTCGTAGTCTTTATCTTCGCAATAAGCCGGATAAAACCCCTCATCAAACTCTCCTACCTCTCCAAATGTAAATGGGTATATTATAAAGGCGGCTAAGTGGAAGTATGATGTTATAATAGTCTTCTCGTATCGGTATTTTTCAGCTATTCCTGTAACCTCTTCTGCTGTTTTTCCAAATACTACATCATCATTTAAGACTAAACAAAAATCACTGCTATGAAAAAGAAATGCGTTTTTAATTCCAAGGTTCCAGGATGCTGCTACTCCTAGGTTTTTACCTGGTTTAATGACATTTACTTTGGTGTCACCTTTTAGAAATTCTAAATCCTGGTCCCCGTTGTCTATAACTATCAAACCTTTACAACTTTCACTAGGAAGCATTTTCTCTTTTAGATCTTCATAGCTTTCTTGTAAAAGGTCTGCTCTGTTTAAAGTCGGTATAACAATTGTAAAATAATTCATAGGGCAATATACCACTTTTTTGGTATAAGAACAATGATAGAACTTTAAATCTTAACCAACAAATAAGGTGTTCGAAATGAAAAAGAAGGTAATTGTGAATAAAGATGTGCTTAGAGCTGCTCTTCTTAATTCGCTTAATATTGATTTCAATGAAGATAGATTAACTAGTCTAGTGGGAGAGAATCGCGTAAGGGAGAGCGAGAACGGGGTGTGCGAGATCGTGAAGCTTATGCTTAAGGAGGCCTTTCCCCCAATACTTGAACGAAGTGAAACTAAAGAAAGTAAAGTAGAGGCATTAAATAATTTAAAAAGGGCCGGTATTCTAATGTTTGCTGAGCAGTCTCGTAAGCTAGACAAGTCTGTAATGAACAACTTAGAGTCCTTTAAAGATGACTTTACTGAGGAAGAGCGAGTTCATATTATGGAAACTGTCGGTAAAAAAGCATTTCCTGACGTAGAGTCTGGCATGTTACCCGTAGTGATTATACTATCTTCACAGATCCTTTTGGATCAAGTTTACTCTTAATCAACAAAACCAAACAAATGAAAAAACCAACCACTGATCTAGCTATGGCAATAGCACTTACTATGCTTGCAGTTATTATAACCTTGGTGGGTTCTTGTGCTATACATGCACAAGACATAGATACTACTTACGTATCTCCCGAAGAGGTTCAAGTGATAGGATGGGCAGATGATTCTGCACCTCTATCAATAACTAATTTACAATCTGGTGAGCTAAGGGCCTTTAATCGTGGACAGGACGCATCCCAAGTGCTTTCTTACACACCCTCTATTCAATATTACAGTGATAGTGGTAACCCCTTTATAGGATATAACTATTATAGATTAAGAGGTATAGATCAAACTAGAATATCTACGTCCCTTAATGGAATTCCTCTAAATGAGCCGGAAGATATGGGAGTTTACTTCGGTAACTTTCCTGATTTTTTGTCTTCAGTATCATCTGTACAAATACAGAGAGGTGCTGGGCAAAGCTTTTTTGGGTCCCCCTCCTATGCTGGTAATATTAATTTTGTAATTAACCCTGCTGGTCGGAACAAGGAGGGCTCTCTTGAGCTTTCCGGGGGTTCATGGGGCTCTCACCGATCTTCTGGATATTACTCTTGGAAACAGGGGTTTGCCAGGGGCTCCTACTTATCTACTAATGGTTACCGGGACGGTGCTTGGACCGACTCCTATTCGTTATTTACTGGGCAGCGTTTAGGTAATTGGAATATTGTGGCTTTTGGAGGAACCCAAAGCAACGGTATGGCCTACTTAGCTACTTCTGAGTCTGATCTTGACTCTAATCGGAAACTAAACTATTTAGGTGCTGATGAGGATGATACTTTTAGCCAGATTCATGTCCAAGCTATAAACCACATAAATAAAAATAAGAGCTTAGGTCTGTTCTATACCCGGTTATGGGGTAATTATGACATAGATTTTGGAGATCCTAACTTATATAACTACAGACTTTCGAGTCACTGGGTAGGGGCTCTTTATACTGGAAGGACAGAGTCTCGCGGGTTAGAATGGGGATCTAATGTGGATCTCTATTTCCGCGAGCACTCTTTATGGGCCCCTCAAGAGTTATATAATAACCTTGGAACTAAGTTACAATCAGTTATTTATCTTACAAAAGAGACTCAATTGGGTAGGGAAGTGGTTATGACTAACCGAATCTCTGCAAGAATAGTTTCTTTTATCTATACAGATGATGATTTGGATGAGACTTGGGACTGGACTTTCCTTAATCCCTCTACTGGTCTAAGTTGGAATAACCTCTGGATTGGCGCTGCTCTAACTTTTAGAGAGCCTACTCGAAGTGACCTATTCGGCGGGTTTGATGACCTCACTGGGGATAATATAGAGACCTTGGTATCTATAGATCCTGAAAGGGTTCTGGATATAGAAGGGGGTTGGAAGGGAAGAAATCTTGACGTTACTCTGTTTTGGATGGAGTTTCGGAATGAGATCGCTCCTATAGGGGAACTATCTTCTATTGGATTACCTCTTCGCAAAAACGTTGATAAAAGCTACAGAAGAGGGGTAGAAATAGAGGGGCAGTTTAATTATATAGGTGGAAACATTGCACTTATGGATGCCCAAATAGAAACCTACAGAGATGATAATACTGGTGTAACTTTTAATAATGTTACTCCTTTACTTACTCCATCTCTTACAGGTAACGTATTTTTAACCAAATGGAATAGTTACTTAGGTGCTAGATTTGTTTCTGAAAGTGAGCTAACAAATACTAATGGTAAAGACCTACCGGGACATATCTCTGTTTGGCTAAAAGCTCAAAAAACTTTAGGGGATTTTACTCTCTCAGTAAATATAGATAATTTGCTGGATAGTGAATACTTCTTAAGTGGATATCAAGTAGGTGACCAGAGACACTTCTTTGTAGGTGCTTCTAGAACCATTATGATTGGAGGTTCTTATGGGTTTCATTGAATTCATAGCCGCTTTTCATGTTTTAGTCAGTGCAATACTGGCTTGGTGTGAAAAGCCTTCCTCTTTTGTAATGAGTGGTATAGGGTCTCTACTATATGTGCTTATATTCTTTAATCTGCAGCAACCTGCTAATATGACCATAAATATTTGTTTTGTTTTGATAAGTATTTGGGGTTACACGGTATGGAAGACTGGGAGTAGGGATAGTTTAAAAATAACCAGTTTCTTTGATTCACATCCTCATGGATTGAGGAAGAAAAGAAGAAGGGACGCAGATACAGCTATTATGTGTTTATTTGCTATTTTAGGATTAGCCCTTATAAGCTACATAATGGGTGGTAATTTACCTGACTTATCTGTTGCCAGTCTTTATATGATATCTACTATTTTCTTAATTAGGAAGTATCTGGAGTCCTGGCTCCTCTTCATAGCTACAGACCTAGCTTATTTGCCTTACCTGGCTTCTCATGAGCTATGGTTTACATTTGGGCTAACTTTAATCTTAACCACAAACGCCATATACGGATTTATACAATGGAAAAAACTTATAAGCACGCAGTCGTACTAGGAAAATTCCTGCCCCCTCACAAGGGGCACTTCTGGCTATTCAAAAAGGCCCTAGAAAGGTCGGAAAAACTTACAATTCTGGTTTGTGCTCTTGATGACATTGTCGTAGAAGGCAAGGTATTCATTAAAAGGGAGCAAATACCTGGGTGGCAAAGACAGTCCTGGATAAGGGACCATTACAAAGATGACCCTCGGGTTGAGGTTGTCCTTGTTACAGAGGAAAACCCCCAAACACCTGATGATCACGGTTATTTTTGGAACATCTGGAAAGATACCATACGCAGAAACGCTGCACGAGCTGATGTAATATTTACAAGTGAGGCTTATGGCAATCAACTTTCCCAAATCCTAAATATACCTCACGAGGCTGTGGACGGTCACCGGTTTAAATACCGCGTATCCGGACGGGATATTATTTCCAATCCACTTGAAAACTGGTCCTACATTCCGGAGCACATTACGCCCTACTTTACAAAGAAGGTTGCGCTTGTGGGCCCTGAGAGTGTCGGAAAGACACAGACTTGTAAGAACCTATCTAATAGCCTTGGCATACCGTGGATACCAGAATTTGGTAGAGAGTATGTTGAGGAGTATTTAGAGGTTGATGGCCCTATAACTCCCTTAGATATCGCTATGATATCTGCTGGTCACCAAACCAAAATTTGGGAAGCCTGTAAAGGACACAAGTTTGTTCTTATGGATACTGAAGCTATTACTACTCACCTATGGTGCGAGTTTTACTGTGGTAGTGGGAGTACGCCAACTGCCGTTATAAAGCGGGCTTGGGAAGAAGAAATAGATTTATATCTTGGACTTCTACCTACAGTAGAATGGATAGATGACGGAACTAGGAAATGGAGTAACCAAGAAGATCGAGATAGATTCATGGATATGTTCATGAACTTTCTGGACAAAAAGGGCTCTACATACCGTTTAATCAACTCCTCTTCTTTTGAAGAACGGGAGGAAACTATAACCAACAAAATAGGATACTTCTTTGGAAGATATCCTGGAGGATCACAATCGCATGAATAACCTACAAAATTGGTTAACTTTTACCTACCCTATAAGTGGGGCACTATTGTTCTTAGTCATGTGGCTCTTTATTGGGCCTGTTACTAAGAGCGCTTCTACGCATAAGATAGAGATTGAGCGGGTAGACGGTGGTAAACTGTACATAGCTGGAGATGTAGTCAAAGACTCATCACAAGAGTATTCTTTTGAGTCCGCCGCAATACTGCTTCTAGCTAATACAGACCCAAAAGCAATAGAAAGTCTTTGCCCCTTCTATAGGCAGGAGCTATCTAGATACGCCCGTAACCCGGGATTTATCCTGTGGACAAATAAAGCAGAAGTAGTCCGCTGTATGCCCTTACAAAATACAATATAATACCTAATTTTGGTATAAGAATAATGAAAGGACTTATCTAGGAAAGACCTATCCCGTTCAATCCGGTGGGTTTTTCCATTGTTGGTTAAGAGACCCGGTTGCCTATCAAAGCGACCGGGTTCTTTTTTACCAGCTTAGAAGTCCCTAATAATTCTAACAAGAACCTTAAAAATATGAAGAATGAGAGGAAAACTTGTTGAGATAGCATCTGAAGATTTTGACCCCTTTGGATCTTTTAGATACGATGCTATATTAATGTCTACAGCCCCCGAAAAGATGATGGGTAACATCTTAGGAGAAGCAATAATTACTAATAAAGAAAAATTTAAATTAAGGAGGATAGCAAGGACGCAGATTATACTACCTACTCTAAAGAACTACGAAAGCTCAAATTTATGGGAACATATGGGAAAGTTTCTAAACATCCCTAAAGAAATTGCACTAAGTCTTTTCGGTTTTAGTGAACTAAACTGGCAAGCCTTAATGGAAAGTCGCCCTGATTATAATGAGTGTAAAGCTGGAGCAGTAACTACAAAAGTTATGGCCTGTAAAGGAGTTTGGGTTTCATATGGATTTTTACCTGTAGGTCCCTGCAGTGTACAAGCCAGTAGAGAAGTCCAACTTTTTAATGTAAAGCAATATTTAAATCTTACCCCTAGAGGAAAAAAAGATCTTTTATACTTAACCAACAAATTCCTAACCGACCCAAAAATATGAATGAGATAGAAATCGGACAGTGCTCTGAACTTCCCGACGGTACACTACTTTTAGAAAAATTATTTGACCATGAAGAAAGCTCCCATGGTTTACTCGGTGTTGCTGTACTGAGGAATACCGAAGAAGCAGAATATGAGGTACTTAATACCTCAGAAAAAGATAGGGCTTAGCCCTACTAAATAAACCCACAAACCAATGAAAACACTTATAATAACGGAGGAGAAATTTGTAGCATCTTACCTCTCGGTAGTTTACTCACATATTGAGCCCCATGTTATTAGTGAGGTTAAGAGTGAGATAAGCCTTGCAGACTATGACGTTGTCATTGCTCCTGCGGGTAAACTATGTCATAAAGACGTTAGCAATCTACTTACCTATGAAATACCTATAGGAATTCACGTTACCGAAAGCTATCTAGCTACATCTCGGTTACACCTAAAGGACTCAACAGGTAAGCCAGTACCTTACAATATACAACTTCATCAAGAAAGCCCTGGAGAGAAAAATAAGGGCCCAAGAGAGTTAAGCAGAATCTATAGTAACACTGACTTAACCAACGATGAAAACCCGGAACGACGTTTACTCGCCGTATCCTAGGATAAAAGAAAGCAGTGTGTCTGCTTTCTTTTAGATGGTGATTTTTTCTTTTTAGCTTAAGATTTTTGTCTTTTTGAAGCCATATTTTGGTATAAGAACAGTGAAGACTTAATCTTAACTAACAGGATAGAACCATGGGACGCAAACTAGTTAAAAATGTTCATGTGCAGATCTCAAGCGATTTGCATTTTCGGGACCAGGGTGAATCTAAAAAGTTTTTTACCGCCTTTGCTACAACAAAGGAGGGGGAAAGACTTCGTAAAGAATTTCACTTAAAAGACTACTGGCACAGTAAAGTAGTTGCCAGAGAAGCTGCAAATGCTTGGATGGATAAGCACAACTACAACCCAATGAAGGAGACTAAACACTCTTTCATTAAATTACACTCTGCTGGTGTTCATTACATACTTAAGTTCACCACAGCTCAGGGAACCGCTGAGTTGTATTATCATGCAGCCCAGCATGGATCTTTAGAAGAGGCCCGCACCGCTGCTGAGGAGGATGGTGATAAGGCCCTTGAAGATCCCCAGGCTTTTGTGCGTGAGCACGGTGTCACTAAAGCAGGTAAAAAAGTTAAAGAAGTATATACCTCATCCCACCGTAAACGATCTGGAGGTCGTATGCCTACTCATCCAAAGAGTAGATACATGATAAACTTCTGCCCTGAAACAGATACACAGTCAGCTCACTATGTAGCTAGGGTGAAAATCGAAGAGGATAGAGAGTTTCCAGAGTACTTGCCTGAAAAAACTATAACAAAGTCTTTCAGTGTATCCGCATATGACACCGAAGAAGAGTTAATACAAGCTGCTCAGGCCTGGAGAGATGAGATTCGTGTTCTTGCAAAAGATGAAAGAATCAGGAAGAAGCGCAAATTGTTTGGTAAAACTTCGAAACACGATTTAATTCGTAGAAGACGGAGAAAGCCCAATTTTCGTAAGTGCACTGAGGAGATATCTTTTAGACAAGTTCCCAGAGAAGTTATGCTTAGAGCCATCTATCTATAATCTTAACAAACACTTAACCAACTATGAAAACTTTAAACATCTATGAAAGGCTTCTGATAGAAGTTGGCCTTTCACTATCTTTTGTACAAACTATAAGAAGCCACGAAACTCGTATGCCTTGGAAATTAGTTCCCGGACTTCATCTTCAAGTGCCGCCTGGACAGATCAAAAGATCTGCCTGGGCTGCTAATACAGTGGCCAAAGCTATGTATGGAGAAGAAGAGGACGATATTGTGCTTGATGGTGATTTGGGATATACCTCAGTCACTGCACACTTTATGGAAAATTATTCTCACTTCTATACTTTTCACTGTGGTTTATCCGTGGAAAGTTTGGAGTCTTTTGTTAACTACATAGAAAAGAATAACTTAGACCCGATTGGTGAAAATCCTTTGGATTATACGGTTACTCAAAAAATGCAGTTATCCTTCTACTCTATTTTTCATAGAGCTATGTCGCAGAACAGGACGGCTCCTGACCTACCCATGGTGGCCGCTTCCAACCGAGAATTTCGTCCTACGATATGATCTGGGCGTTACTAATTCTTGCAATGATTGATGTAGTGTTTAATACCTACTTCTTTATGGCTGTAGCTTCAGTTATTGTCATATTTAACTGGAGAAAACCTTGCAAATTACAATCTAAATAGGTATATTTAAACATGAAAAAATTAATGTACGTAGCAGCCGGAGCCTTTTTATCCGGTTTAATTATTTACTCCTTAAAAAAGAAACCTAAGCCTTGTTGTTCCCACTGTAATAATCCTGATTGCATTCCAATCAGGGAGTGCGGTGGAGGCTATACTTGCGAAGACTGTGAGTGTGACCTAACAACTAGCTTATAAAGTTCGTTTTATTTCAATAAAAGGCCTGACTAGGGATAGTCGGGCCTTTTTTATTTCTACTAACCAACAAAATAAACCACCATGCCTAAAAGTAAAGCCCTTAACTTACTAAAAAATACCCTCTCAAGAAAACTGGTTTAGTATTGTTGTCAAATCGGAGAAGTATTTGGGCCAGAAATATGGTCCTCTAGTAGCCCTGGAAAGTGATCATAAACATGAAACTTCTTTTGATAGAAGACTCCTACTTTTTATAAACCCTTAATAAATAAGCCCTTAGGGGCTTATTTATCTTAACCAACAGCCCATGACAAAACAAGATTATATACAAACACAGATAGAAAAGATTCCGGACATGGTTGCCAAAGGCGTTGAACGCCTTGATGCGGTGTGTGATAGTGATTGGAGGTCTAAGATAGACTTAGAATCGCTTGACATGTTCTCACATGATAATTGTATACTGGGTCAGATTTTTGGTTCTTTTGCCTATGGTGTTAGGCAGACCTTTAAAAATGAAACCTTTTTATCGTATAAAGAGCATTCCCACCAAAATGCCCCTTGGCATTATGGATTCTCCCATTCTTGGGATACTTCTGTAGTAGATATGCCAAGGCATAGAGATGAATCAAATGAGCTCTCTGCTCCTTTCTTTGAAGCACTAACTAAAACCTGGAAACAAACTCTTAGCCAATCATGAAAAAGAATAAAACTAAAGACATGAACAAAGTTTCTTGGAAATTTGGACTGGGTCAACCTGTTATCGATAAGTTATCGGGTGCCAAAGGCCATATATTTTCCAGGGCCGATGAGGTTACTGGATGTAACTCCTATATGGTTACCTTCCCCAACCCAAATAACCCAATAGAGCCCTATGAAACCCAATTTAATGAGCCTCAGTTAAAAGAAGACTCTGAGGGCGAATGGCTGGAAGACTCTATAAAAGACTTAGATAAGTCATCTTCCGGCTTTGTTTTCGATATTGGCAACCAAGTCAAACCTAAGGTTTCTGAAGCTAAATGCTTTATAAAAGCCAGAGTACAGTCCTTGTATAATGCCAATTTCTACATAGTAGAAAAACTGAGTGAGTTTTCCTTGGATAAATCCAGGTCCACCTTCCATGCTACGGAGTTAGAACTCCTGGGTGGTCCTGTTAAGGATAGGAGTGGCAAAGATGTTGATACATCAGTTCCTAAAAAAGCTGCGGGATCAAATGTTGATCTTAAAAGCCTAATGCCATGATACATTTACAAGATGTAGGAGAGTGGGTCAGAAAAGGAGCTAGCTTACTGGATAAGCATTACAGGGGATGGGAAAACCAGGTCTTGATCTATATGTTGGATCCAAGACATACCGATCGGTGTGTTCTGGGCCAATTATATGGCAGCTACTATGACGGTGTCGCTGAGCTTTGCTTAAAGGGTGATGAGACGTTTGAACATGGTTTCTCTTTTTCAAACATTAAGCTACCTACCCCTCCAGAAGGGGTTTCCGAAAGAGCAGCAAGACTACATGTTATAAGCGTCTATTTTAAAATAACCGAAACACTGAATGAGGCACTTCTTCTGTGTTGGAAAAACGAGATACGAAAGAGACTGGAGAAAAGATCTCCGGTAAAGGTTGAAGTATAAGAGGCCTACCAACCTCCGCCACTTAACCTTATTCAAAGGGGAGAGGTCTAATAAGATGAGTACCTCTCTCCCTTTTTTACTAATTCTTAACCAAAAATAGATAGAAATGAAAGAGCATATAGTGACTAATTCAGTAGGATCTGTGGCGGAAGCCGTCATAGAATTTATAACTGACTTTTCGGGAGAGGATGAGAACGAGATTACCCCACAAACTCATTTGGAAAGAGATCTTGGATTAGATTCTCTGGATAGGATAGAGTTAGAAGTAGCTATTGAGCTTAGGTTTAAGATCAGTATCCCTGTTAGTAAGTCTCCTACCCTTTGTACAGTCCAGGACTATATTGAAGAGGTAGAAGACAGATCCTAAGAATACGCCAGGCACCTTACCCGGGTCATGCTTAAACCGTTAGGTTAAAGTTTATATGGGCCCAATATAGATTGCTGAATCAGGCCCGGTGACTTAATGTCATCGGGTTTTAATTTCTAAAACTTTAAACCCTTTATTATGATACGAGGTACGCTTGAACAACTCAAAACTATGAAGGATGAGTTTATAAATGATCCTAATAAGATATTGGATTCATTTCGAGATGATAGGTTAACCCCTGTTAGGATGGAGAAAAGCTCTCAATTAGGCTGTAAAGTTAAAATAGGGAGCAGTTTCTTTGTTATGACGCCCCAAGACATAGAAAAAATGCCCTCGAAGACCAGAGGTGTTTTTGAAGACATTTTTGATGAACTCTTGCAAGAGAGTGTTTCGTAAACTTAGTACTAACCTTTAACTAACTTACCATGAAAAAACTATATACCATATTAATCCTTTGTTTGTTATCAGTTGCCCTATATGCTCAAGATGGTGGGTCAACGCTTAAACTTGAGCTTGAAAAAACCTTTCAGGTTCAAAATGATTACCAATCTACTGACCTTAAAAACATCTATAAAGAGTTTATAATCTATAAAGATGGGGATCAGGGATACGTAAAACTAGTGGGTTATATACCCTCTAGTACTGAGACCTTCAACTTTGAAGGTAAACAGCCTAAAAGTTTAATCAGGGATATCTACGGTAATGATGCTATGGCTATAATAACTAAAAGCAGTAGATCCAATAAAGTTACCGTGTTTAAAGTATTTGTAGAAAGCGACCCTGTATTAATCGATCTTGCCCAAGAGGGCGAGAACGGTAGGCTTCGCTTCACTGCTAAACAATAATTACTCACTTAACCAACAATCATGACACATCAAAAAATAAAACGATATCTGGGACTTGTGCTTATAGTAATATCTGCAATGGTCCCGATAGGGACGCTTTTGTACGTTCATGCTGTATATCAGCAGGCCGCAAATATAAAAAATCTTTATATAGGGACCAAAAATTTTGAAAAAAAATATATAGAAACGCCTTTTTGGATAAATTTTCCCTAAGACCCTATATACAAAATTAACTAAAAAAGATGTGCACCTAGGTACAAGGCCGGGGGATGCTTTGGGTCCCATATTGCTTGAAAATGGATTTAACTCTTGCCTTTTAATCAGAACAACTATCTAAATAATCACCAAAATGACTAAAAAGACCAAATCGCTCCTTATACTAGCCACAGTCCTTACAAGCCTGTTTACTCTATCTTTGTGGTCGAGCTATAGACTAGACAATGAGCTGGGAAACGCCTTTATAAACCATTGGCTATTACTCTCATCCTTGTTAAATGGAGGAGCTGGCATATTTGTCTATGCCTTTATCCTCTCAGACGAATAAGGACCTAAATGCTTGCTAATATGGCAGTTACCTGACTTTTTGTCATTCGACAACATTCGACCACCATTCGACCACCATTCGACAACATTCGACCGTAACATACCAGCATATTACCAACATTATCAACCTCGGCGTCACACCTGAACCGTTAAGATATAAAATACCCTATCTTAACCTACTATAGTACGATCTAGTGACGCTGAGTATCTAATCTGCGCTTGCTAAGGGGTTTTAGGAGTAATTTCCCCTTAGCCCGGCGCCGGTTAGTACTATTTAACCAACAAACACTAATCTTTTAAATCTCTTCATCCTATGGACATAGTAGACGTTTTCGAACTCGTACAAAAGAAAAAAGATACCTTAAATAGCCTGTTTTTTGAGGTATCTGACCATTCTAAGCCTCAAAGTTCCCCTAAAGACATTCCTAGGAGCTTATATTGGCTTAATATCATTAATGATCATATTAATGTGATACAACAGGCATTTGACAAGGTTAAACCGGAGGACGTAAATACCGAAGAAGGAAGTATGTACAATATCGTGAGTGCAGACATCCGGAAAATGGTTGATAAGCATAAAAGGCTTGTTAATAGCATAACCCCTACGGATTACCGGAAATACCGGAAGGACAGTAACTCCGATACTCCGGATTCCGTCCAGGATCAGATAGAACTGTTTAATAACAAGCTTAGAAAGGCTATATGGGAAACTCAGAGGCATTTAGAAGGTAAATCAACCCTTTCAGAAGCCATGAATCACTATTTCGAGGTTAAGTACCTGTACTCCTGCCTCCGGACTCAAAAGGTTGAGATTACCAAGAGACAACAAAGCAATTTAAACTGGTTGCAAGAAAACTTAGAAACTATTAGCAATGGGTTCTAGGTAGCAAGCCTTAGCAAGCTTTAAAAGCCTTCTTCTACTTAGGAGGCTTTTTTTACATTAAAAAAGGGAAGCTTTTGAGGGCTTCCCTTGGGATAGTTGTCTTTTTTCTTTTTTAGCTTAGGATTTGTCTTTGTTTTCAATCGAGAGATGACAATTACCGGCTGCGCCGGCGCTTAATTTCCTTCGTTTGTACTAACTTGTGATGTTCTAAGCCATAAAGCTATCACATTGAGTGGCATTTTCTCTTCTATCTCTCCACATGAGCATTTGATAATCATATGAGTTGGACAGCAAGGATGCAGCGTTTGAATCGGGTGTTCTAGGTTTAGAGCTTCTCGTTTCTCGGCTTCTGTCAATGTGTCATAATTTACTACGCAAGATTGGCATATCTTTTTGAATTTTGGCTTGTTGTGGTCAGGCGTTTTAGGTTCTATGTGATATTCTTTCATTTTTTCTAGCTGGTTGGAGATTGTTTAGCTCATTATACAATCCTAGTTAGTTTTACGCGAGCTAGGATGCTACATGGTCTCCAGGGCTTCATATTTAGCCCCAGATTAGCTTAATTTTGTTTTGTGTCTCCGTTAGCTGGTGCGTCTTTAGGCTCGCTTACATCGCCATTCACAAGATAACTTTCTATCTTAATTGCGTCCGAAATAAGCTCATCTGCACTCACTGGCTGACAAATAAGTTGTACAGCCTTGTCGAGCGCAAACTTTCTTGTTTCAAGCTCTTTATTACCATTTGTCAATTCCTCTAACTTCGTCATGAAATCTTGGTCTTCTAGCATATCGTCTAACATTTATTCTTCTATTTTATTATTGGATTGAGAGGTAAAGTACAAAGATTTAAACAATGTCGCAAGTAAAATCTTGTATAAATAAAAAGGCCCTCAAGTCCTTATCTTGAGAGCCTTGGCCATTATAGTAACTATAACGGTAGCAAATTTTATGTTATGTCAGTTGCTGCTGCTCTTAGTTTGTGTAATTGTATTACTGCGTCACCAAGTCCCTCAACTGCTACTTTTAGAGCATCTGGGTCTGTATGATCCATTCCAAGTCTACTAGCTACAAGTAATTTACATAATTCAGCTAAAGCATGCTCTAATACCGGTAAAGCGCTCAAATACTCTTGAACATTACGCTTTCTAAGCATTGACAGGGACAATACGGCATCTACCGACATTTTGTCTCTAAAGTTTGCAGCTACTTTTACTAAATCACGCCAACCGGACAGTTTAGGATTGTCATCTGCTGCAGAAGCTTGTTTCTCTGCCAATTTGTCCAATTCACTTAATGCTGTCGGTGCTTTAATCTCACCTTCCAAGACATAAGTACTATCTTTACCTAATTTGGCTATTTTTTCAAGATCTTCTTCTGTTGCTCCACAGTGTAGTGCTGACCATTTAGTATCTAGAGTCTTTAAATTTCTAATTGGGTTTTCTTGGGCATACTTTGCAAATTGTGGGCCTCTAAAGTTGTATAGTCCTGCTCCATCTCGATAAACTTCGTGCTGATTAAAGACTGCAGAAGCGTTTTTCTCAAATTCTATCAATTCTGCTTCCTTTCCGAAGAAAAGTTCCTTGTCAGAGAGTAAAAACGCATTTTTCTCTACTTCTTGCCCATTTTTCTCTATATCAGCATCTGTTAGGTAAAATGACTGCTTTTTAAAACCATTTAACCCCTCAACACGTATTTTTGCTTCAAACTCTTTTAAAGCTGCTAATTTTGGATCTTTTGCAGACAATTTGATGAATTTAGCGTCGCCTGGCACGAAATAGGCACCTGGTTGCTTATCATGTCTTTCAAATCCGGCTAATTTATCTGATTCCATTGAGATTGGGTAAAATGACACTTTATCAAAGCCTGCTTCACCTTTTATCTCAAAATTACCCTCTCCTGCCACTTTTGACATTCCTGTAACTTCAAAAGGCATCGTTGATGCGTTCTTAGTGATAAACACTCCATAATCCCCTATTCTTGGCTTAATTCCTTCAAAATCTTCGAAATTTGCCGTCTGATTTGCTTTTTTCTCCTCTAAATGAGCAAAATTGCCCTCTTTAGTAATCAACAAGGTTTTACCAGAGTTTAGTTCTTCAAAATTAGCAAATTTAGGCAATTCTGCCACTTTTTCAATCTTTGTTACTTGGATTTCCCCGGATGTAAAGTCATTACTTACAAATTTACCAATTTGACCTTCTTTTAGATCTAATTCTTCTGCTGAATGTGCAATTTTAGTAATTTCGCTCTTTTTAGCTAATTTTTCGTTAGCTAGGAGTTTTTCAGTTTCAAACGCCTCTAAAGAGTCAATTGGAGTGGTTCAAGTCTTGTTTACACGTGAGTTAGCCTGCTTTACAAAGTGATTTCCTTTAGAATCTGTGAATACCATCTGTCTATCAATGTCAAGTGACCTTAAATAGCTGTCAAGATGTGCTTGTTTAGTAGTTAGCTTTGCCTTTTGTGCTATCTTTTCAAATATTTTTTCATGTCCATTCTTTTCAAAGGCTCTTTTTACAGCTTCGTCCTCTAAATGAGCCAAAACTTGCTTGGCATCATCTTTATTAATGTAAGACAAATTATCAATAACTGAAGCTACTTTAACTGCATCACGGATAACATGAGATCCGTTTCCTCCGCCTCCATATTCACCAGTTGGCGAGAATTGTAAATAATTTTCTCCTCCAAACAGACTTTCATTAGACTTAGTGTTCGCATCAGCTAAGCCTGAAAATATTTCAGGTGTGTGGTAAAGCTTTTTTAAGAAATAGTCATTCAGTGGGATAGTAACCTCCGGTAGAATAAGGACATCCATTGGTGATAGTCTCCATTCTTTTATAATCAAAGGAACTACTCCGTTTTGAAGTACTTTAAGTGCCCCAACAGCATATCCTTTGTCTGTGTCTTTCTTTGACCAGGAAATACCTATAGGTTCCTCTTGCATATAAGGAAAGCGTTGTAAAAATAGTGTTGTAATCTCTTTGACCCACTGTGTGGCGTCACGATTAAGAAAAAGTGCCTGTGACTCAGCGCTTTTTTCAAACTCGATGTCTTCAATTTCTTGTAAAAATAAGTCTTTCATGTTATTCTGTTTATTTGTAGTTGATGCGAACTGTTTTAATATATTCTATGAGTAGGCAATAGTCAAACCAATAATTGGTATAAGAATAAAGATAGAGTTATTTATCAATAGTGAATCTTAACCAACCCCCAAAACTATGAATGCAACTAAAGCAAAAGAGCTATTAAGTTTAGTACCCGCTTCTGATTTTATAGCAGGTGAGTTTACAAACGGCAAAAATAAATGTTGTGCAATTGGCCATTTATATAGATTATCTTCAGGTGATCCGAAGAATTATGCATTGCACAACTGCGTTGAGTTAACCAGCAGAAGTCCTATAACAAAGTTTGTTAGGGAACAAGTAAACACTTTTTTAATTAAATTCCATGACGTACAAATTCATGAAGATACCCGCCTGGAGTATATAGGTGGATTAGCTTGGATAAATAATAGTAATGAGTACAATGGTTATACTGAAGTGAGCATAAAAGACCGTGTTATGCATCTATTAGATGACATGATTGAACAAGGTTACTAATTTCAATTAAAAACTTAATAATTATGAAATCAGCTACAAAGAAAGATCAGTATAATAACCTTAGAAGGATATGTAAAAAAAGAATGTTTAATAGCTTTTTAATCTTTATAAATTGTATGCTTATAATGATTATACTACTATTGGATATGGAGCCTACCCAAACACTAACTTTGTTAGGTTGGATCGGTGTACTTACTGTATCTGGTATTTATATACTCTGTATAATACAATTCTTTTCTGATTTGGCGTCTTTTGAGACGTTGAAAAGTATGAAAGATCAGGGTATAGTAATGGTAGAAATAAAGGGGCCCGACGATCTTCTGAATTATAGAGATGATTCAGAGTTCGGTATTTTTAAATCTACGATTCTTGACTCTCTAAAAAACAAACAGCCAATTAAGAAGTACTCACTAAAAAAAGTTACTCAGAAGGGTGTTTATTTCTCCTGGATACCGGGAATTGTTGAGTACCCTTTTCACATGTATTATGTAAGTGAGGAGTTTAAAGAGAAGCAAAATAGAGAGCACAGAGAGTGGGAGAAGGATAGAAAAGCGACTAAATAGGATAAGCCCTAATTTATTCTACTATGCGTTTCAACTCTGCTAATTCTCGTGTTACTTTGTTTAGATCTGCTGTGGGTGCTGAACCGCTGTATGTACTAGCTCCGGCTGGTCCTGCAGCGGAGCTTCCCGCCCCAATAGATGAAAATGCTCTAGGTAAGTTAGAGTTTATTTTAGAAACCGCCTTATTTAACTCAATCACTTGTTTCAACAGTGGTATAATAGCATCGTCTATCAACGGCTTTAGTTGTTTATCAAGGCTGGTCTCTACTGTAGATTTTAATGACTCAAAATCTTGCTTTTGTTGAGTGGTTAGGTCACCTTTACTACTATTAAAGCTTTTCTCTAGGTCTGAGATTGTATTATCTATAATATCTTTTTTTATTCCCATCTTATATCTTTGTCTTTAATGCTGTGCTTGATGTGTTTGGTTCTGCTGCTTGCTTATTTATTTTTGCTAGTGTGGCTGGAAACAGCGGTGCCGGTGTACCAGGTGGTACGCCTTGTGTGAATGTTGATGAATTGCTGACAACTAGGTCTACAAAGGCTCCGAATGCTAATGGTTGTCCATTATAAGTCATTCCTGTAGGTGTTAGCTCTAAAACACTATTTTGCATTTTAAGGGTTATCTTTTTTCCCTCTATAGTTATACTGACGTCATCACTGCTTTTTAATTCGATCTTCTTGTTTGATATTGAAAATACCTCCGTGTCGTCGCCCTCATCATATTGGAATACATAAGAATTGTCGGATAGGGTTTCTGTAAGTTTAATAGAATTCTGTGCTATCTCTTTAAAGTATAGCTTATCTTCAGAGACGTAATTTTCTTTTAGCTTAAAATCTTTGAATTCTACCTGTTTATCATAATAAACCTGTGACCCGTACACTTCACTGACCTTAAACCGGTCACTTTGTCCAAATGTGGAGGACACGTGTCTTCTAAGAAAGCTATTGTCTGAGAGTTGTCCAAAAGACTCGCTAAAATACTCTTTGGCATTAGATTGTGGGTCATATCCCCAACCCTTACCTTCACCCATCGGATCTTTTACAGGGGATCCAAAAGGTACACCACTGTTCAAGCCTTCCTTTATTTCAAACCGGTAAACTTCTCCGGTATCTTGTTGCTTGCCCCATATAAGATTGTATGTTGCTACATTTTTCTTAAAATTCTTCTTAGCTGACAACTCAAAGACTCTACCCGCTGCTATATTCTGTTCGTTATATCTGGTATGTTCTCCTTGATAACCAAACCGGGATTGTGTCACGACAGTTTTGTCGTAAGAATTGATCTGGTTTATCCCTTGGCGGGTTTCTATTTTGTATGGAATACTCTCACCACTTATAAATCCTGAGCGTATAATTGCCTTATCTGCATATTTGTAGGTCCCTGGGGCTATTGGTAACGGACTCTCGTAAGTTTGTTCACTTCTTAGTCTACTATCATCAAATCCAGGGCTATCTTTAAACCGGGTAAATACATGTGTACTTGGCGTGCTAAAGGTATCTTTGTTATATAAATTCTTCATGTAACCCCCTGCATACTCATTGTAAGTCTCATATCCCTTCATATAAGCTTTCTTGAGGGTGCCGTCTACTCCCATTTGTGCAAACGTATTACTGAATAGGTCTACTGCCCCATATTTATCTATCCTTATCTGTGCGCTTTCTATGCCCGCTGCTTTGAATATCGTTGTCCCTTCTTCTAATTTTTCAGGGGCTTGCATTCCATAAGGTGTGACACCTTTTGGTTGGGTGTATCCTATTATATGTCTTTGTCCTTCATATTCTGCCACCAGACACTCTTGGCCTACTTCTGGGAATGATATAATGCCTGCCCCTAATGATGAGGTAGGTAGCACTGTAGGTGGTGACGCATCTCTGGGTACTGGTCCCATTCCTGTGTGATGTAGGGGTGAAATGTATATTCGCCTCTGCTTTGTCCCCTCGTTGTTTGGTATACTAACCTTTACAACTTTTGCTTTGTATATTTTATATTCTCCGATCATGGCTATAAGTTAAATCAAAAATGGTCCATTTTCAAGGTATAAGATCAGTGATGTAACATTAACTAATTTTATTTTAACAACTGGTATCAAACACCGCTTTAACGTATTGTTTGGCCCAAAGTTATGAAAACACAATTAATATTCACCTAGGTGGTGCTTATGGCGATAAAAGAAAAGCTGCTAACACTTGGGTAAAGAATTATAAAAGACTAAGTAAATCTTTAAAATCTAGACTAACTATAGAAAATGACGATAAAATATCTTTGTTTAATACTCAAGAGCTTATTGACAGTGTTCACCAAGATCTTGGCATCCCTATAATGTTTGATTTTCATCATCATCGGCTATATCCGGTGTCTGGTGAAAATGAACAGGATACTGTAAATAAAGCGATTGCTACTTGGCCTGACGATATAACTCCTGTATTTCACTGGAGTGAGTCTAAGGCCAAAGAATACGATGACGATACAATCAAACTTGCTGCGCATAGTGATCTGTGTTATGGTCCTATACCGGAGTATAGTACAACAAAGCCTATAGATCTTATGATCGAGGCAAAACATAAAGAAAAAAGCATACCATTGATAAAATATGGAAACGGACAAACAGTACAATCTAAGCCTGTTCAATAGTAAAATAAAGTGGGGAGTACAGTTTACTGTACCAAAAAGCCTAGTGGCCAATCACGGTGATGAAGGATTACTCATCTTTAAGGGCTTCGTAGGAAAAATTGATGAGAGTGAGATGTATAACGGCTTTATAGTTGACCTACATCTCGTAAAGGTCAACGAGGGTTCTGTAAAGAAAGCCCTTATGACTGATGAAAATCAATATGTCTATAAACTTTCAGTTAATGATGCAAAAGCACTTGTAACTGACATAGAAAAAGAAGGAAAAGAGTTGTTTGAAGATATGATCGAGGACATACACTTCTTACCTTTTGAATCTAAGAAAGAGCGAATGGAGTGGGTTTTTAATGAAGTATACGATAAAACCAGAGCCTGAGAAATTTGGCAACAACTTTATGAATGTACTTACTAACTTTACTTTTGTGATACGATACCACTATGAGTATCGGAAAAAACTAAACTTTAAAATTTTTTTAGCTTCATATCACATAGATACTGATTCTAAAAATTATAGACTTAGTACAAAGTCATTTATCAGTACATATTTTAAACTCCAGAATATAAGGAACGAGTATAATCATTACGAAATACATTCTGACTTATTTAGGGAGAAGGGTACTGATAGGACTAAGCAAGAACTGAAGTTGGCAGAAATATTTCTGGACTCACCTTATCAAGTTGTGGATAATATATTTATAGAGGTGAATAAAAGAGAAAGAGCGTTGAAAGCGCTTCCCCTTCTTTTTGAGCCTTTACATGCTGAGATAGAATTCATATTTTCCAAAAGACAATTTAGAGATAAAGTAGTAGAATGGTTCAATGCTGACAGACTGTCATAAAGCGACAATCTGTCAAAAAATTTGCAAACCGTTCCCTTCGTGCTAATATTAGTTACGTACATTTAACATTATAAAGAACGAGGTTTACATGGAGAAACGAATTTCCTACATCAAGGCGCCTATAACAAATAAGACGCCAAAAGATGTAGTATCTGTTTCAGATATAGCGAGGGCTGTGAAGCAGAATAAATATTACAAAAAAATTACACAGGAGTATCGGGATCTCTTACAAAACCCGAATGCTGACGATGAGGAGCGAAGGCGACGTAAAGCTACTCTCTTCGATTATGTTACCATGAGTGGTACTTTTAAATATAGAGCAAATGATCAGTTAATACGACATAGTGGTTATCTATGTATGGATATTGACTACATAAAAGATGAAAAAGAGGTGGATCAGATAAAAGAGACACTCTCAAATGATCAGATCCTTGATCCTGTACTTATTTTTACATCTCCTAGTGGTCTTGGTCTAAAGTGTGTTGTGTCTATAAAAATGGACGCCAGTCTTGATCCAGTGGTTCAGCATACAGATTACTTTGAGGCACTTAAAGCATATATGCTGGCTGCTTATGAAATAGAAATTGATAAAGCTTGTAAAGACGTCGCAAGAGCTTGTTTTATCTGTTATGATTCTAAACGTTACTTTAACGAAGACGCTGGTACCCTTACTAACGATTTTATTGATGATTGGAAGGAAAATATTGATATTGACCCTTACTCGAATTCAATCAATATGTCTGCGTCCTCACCGTGGGATGCGTATAACCAAGCACGTAAAGGGGCGGAACTTTTAGAGAAGCATGGATACACATTTGTAAAAGAAGACGATAAAGGGCTTAAGTATCTCCGGCCCAACTATACAGGGAGTAGTGAGTATTCTATTATTATATTTAGAGACTCAGGACTCTTGCATGTACATTCTGATAATTGTGACCCACTTCCTAGTGGAGCTATTTCACCTGCTAAAGCTTTCTGTTTACTAGAGGCTGGTGGTGACTGGAGCCTGGCCGCTGATAAGCTAAAGGCTCTTGGTTACAAAGGGATGGACAATCAGGACGTTGATGGTGCTTTAAGAAAAATGCTACCCGGTGATACTCCCTACTTCTGGGATCTCGTTAAATCTAAGGAGGGTATGAAGGTAAAGATAAATTCACCTATGTACTTAGAGTTCCTTCAAGAGGTTCTTCAGATCAAACGTATTAGATTAAAGGGGACCGATCATTCTGAATTTGTTTGCAACAAAGGTAATATCTTAGAGCCGATCGATTTCAAAGACGATGTGTCTCTGATGGTTAAACATTGGTTAGATAAAAATATTAAGCCATACAATGAGAAGTTTTACTCTCTTATCTTTAAAGAGTTTGTTAGCTTTCACCGTACACAAGAAGCCTTGGGTTTAAAAGATCTTATTGAGATTGTACAGCCAAAGCTTCTACAAGAGGATGAAAACACTTGTTATCTTTATTTATCTAACGGTTTCCTAAAGATTACCCCTGATGAGCATAGTTTCCATGAGTACGAAGAACTTCAATCATATATCTGGAGAGAGCAAATCATAGAGAATCCTTATATGGGTGAGATAGTCTATTATAAAAGTACGTTCTACCGTTTTGTTCTAAAAGTATGTGATGACAATAAAAAGCGTAAAGAGGCTCTTATGAAGGCTATTGGTTACTTAGCTCACTCATATAAAAACCCTGCTAATCCAAAAGCAGTTATTTTTGTTGATGAAGAGCTAAGCGAAGATCTTAGTGCTGCTCGAGGCGGTACTGGTAAATCTATTGTTGGTGAGGCCCTAAGTCACATAAAGAAAACTACTGTGATGGATGGTAAGCAAATCGACTTCACAAATAAGTTTACTTTTGAACGAGTCAAGCACGGAGATAAAATCATATTTATTGATGATATCGAAAAGTCTTTTGAGTTCGAGGATCTTTATGTAATCTTGTCAAACGACATGATCATCCAGCGTAAGTATGCCCGTGAAGCTTCTATCCCATTTGAAGAGAGTCCAAAGCTATGTCTATCAACAAACGTTGCTATTAAAGGTAATGATCCTTCTCATACTAGGAGACAGTTGATAGTAGAGTTTGCTCCTTTCTTTTCTAAGAGGAAAATTACTGTACAAGACTATTTTAATGGTGAAAGAATCTTTGGTTCAAAGTGGGATGAGACAAAATGGACGATGTTCTATAACTTTATTATTGAGTGTATTCAGCTTTATATGCGTGATGGGCTTAGTGAAGTGATAGTAAACTATAAAAAGAAGCAGGTCTTACAAGAGATCGGCCCGGAAATGTATGAATGGCTTCAAGAGAACATTGAGACTGATAAATTCTATCGTACTCGTGATATCTTGGACGGTAAAGAATCTACATGTGGATTTGAAGGATTCCGCCGAATGTATCCAGACTACAAAATCTCATCCAGGTGGTTACCTGTTAGACTTGAGGCTTGGGCAAAATACAGGGGCTATGATTTCAGAAAAGCTAGGAACGGTAGTGTTAGAGGATACAGGTTTGTTGATCCAAACGTGGTTTCCCAAGAGGACATGCCCGATAAAATCTAAAACCTTAAATGGCCGGAAACCCCGGCCTTTTTTATTATGACAACATTTATAATTTTATTGTTAACTTGGTTTGTAGCATGGTTCAAAGTACGTACTGTGATTTGGATTAAAATAGGTGATTACCCTATAGAACTTACCCCTCTTCATGAAGTGGTTATTTTCCTGGGAGCACCGATTTGGTATATCATTATGATAATATCGCTATTTAAATAAAACATTAATGTCAAATATTTTAGCAAAATAGTTAAAACATTAATAAGTTTTAATGTAAAAAAGTTAGTCAAGGCTAACTTTAAACTTAGCCTTGTTATCTTTAGTATTATCTTAAGGTTAGACCAAATCTTGCTTTTTTGAAAATCTCATCCCTCTTTAAACGCGTTAAAGACCACTTTTCCAAAAAACGGTTAGTATAAACAAAGACTTAGACCGAATTTTTTTTTGCAAAAGTTGAAAATTGGCCTTTGTAGGCTGTATGAAGGGGGTAAAAAAAGTCAGGTTAATAAAATCAAGGAGATAGCAACATGTTTAATATTATGCTTTTTCAAACTAACTTAAATCTATGAATATCACTTACTTATGAAAAATGATTTCACTAAAACCAGATTAGGCCCCCTAAAACCGGCCTCTAGGGGCTGTAAAAGCCGTTTTCTATCATTGCCCAAAATATGATGCCGGAATATGCCACTAAGAGGTGCCAGAGCAGTGATAACAATAACAGTGACTTAGCTTAAATATGCCTGATAACTCAAAAAACTATCCTTTCTCTCTTATATATACACACACCGACGGCGATGGTTACCCTCTTCATCCTATAAATATAATTTTATACCTGGTTTACCTGGTTTCTTGACTAACTATAATAATAACAATAATATACTAATATTTCTTCTTGGCAAGTAAAAAGTAAAAAGAGTAAGAAAGTATATATATATAAAGAAAAGAGATCAATAAAAACAATAACTTATAACAAATATCTGACTCTGTCAGGTAGAAAAACCGCTTGTTGACTTACATGGCAAATATTTACACACTACTAGATTACATAATTGAGCTCTCTGAGAGCGAAAACGTTCCCGATGTAAAAATTTTAGCAGAGGGGATACAAGACATTTTAAAGAACG
>Ga0306869_1000226_pt1 | contig 30790 bp, 31 predicted proteins | sample AntRauTorckE6833_FD_190421 | JGI IMG/M metagenome (GOLD analysis project Ga0306869, IMG submission 190421) | Saline lake microbial communities from Rauer Islands, Antarctica - Metagenome Torckler E6 #833 (v2) (version 2) | ecosystem: Environmental > Aquatic > Non-marine Saline and Alkaline >... | reverse complement strand
AAGTCTCAGAATCTTCAGATTCAACTTCACAGTGAACACCCTGCCATTGTTGACTTCATATACTATACATACAACAGCATAGATAGGACTTACACCTATTATCAGAATAATTTACGAAGCACACAACTTAAGGAGAAGTTCTTTCATAATCAAATGGAAGAACTTCTCTAAATAAACATAATAAACACTTATTTAATTAATTTTTTAAATATTTTTATACAAAAAAGTTTAGTGTTTTTTGTTTCCACTTCTAATAAATTGTAATTAATACTAATTATTTAACTTTACTTCTAAAGTCTCATATGGCATATTAATATTTTCATTTATAAGAACCGCTAACACCTTTTCTCTTATATCAAAAGTTGTAGCTACATGTTTCTTCTCGTTTTTTTTCCATACTCTAAAAATTAATTCTATATTATAATCGTTTATACTATTTAAAACTACTTCTGGCTTGGGGTTTGTTAAAAATTAATTTTCATTTTCTACTAATTTAAATAATACATTTCTTATTTTATCTATATCTTCATTGACATCAACAGTAAAATTAACAGCAATTCTTAAATTTGGGAAATTAGTATAAGAAGCTACTATATTATTAACAACGGTTTTATTAGGTATAGTTAATAGTTTACCATCCTGTGTAACAACTTTAGTAGTCCTCATTGTTATTTTTTCGACTTTGCCATAATTATTATTTATTTCAATAAGATCATCAATCACAAAAGGTTTGTCCCAAAAAATTAACAATCCTGAAATTATATTTGTCAGAAAATCTTGAGCAGCTAAACCAATTGCCAAACCAAAAACACCTAAACTAGCTAATATAGAGCCTGTATTCATTCCAAAAATTAACAAAATATTAATTAAAGCAAACACAGTTAATATACCAATAACCATATTTAATAAAAAATTACTTAAAGTTTTTTCTGTATTAATTTTATTAAAGACTTTATTTAATATTAGTTTAATGATTTTCCACAATAGATAATATATTATAATGACAACTAAAGTATTAATTATTTTAGATAATAAATTGGAAAAATCACTTATTAATAAATCTCTGAACAAAATGTTGTTTATATAATTAAAAAAATTATTCATATAATAACTCATTTCTAATTTTTTGAAATTTACTAGCTATTATTTGTTATTAATTTTCCTAATAATATCTTCCCTTTTAAAAGTATAATAAGTTTATGTGTTTTGTTAAATAAGTTATTATTTTTCTTCAAATAGTTAAATTGATTTATCAGTGGCAGCCAAACGTTTATATATAATATTACATTTGATATTTTTATGAAAAAAATACTCATATATAATCAAAATACTTTATTTTACCTTTAAATCTACCCTTTGAGCAAAATAACTTAGAGCTTGATAAATAGACATTTTAGAAGGTATATTGTTTTCACTTTTATCTATCTTAAATAATTTTAAAGCTGAATATAAGCTTGTAAAATAGTGTGGATCCCAATTTGGATTATAGTAATTTGTATAAAGCCTAAACATCCAATCAACTGCTTTATTATAATCTTTTTCTAAAACATTTAAATATACTGGAAAAGTATCGTCTAAATTTTTAAGTAAAAAAGTGTTTTCAAATTCTTCGTATGTTCCTAAATTATATTCTCTTGTTTCCATATTTTCTATCTTCTCTTTTTGTTTTTTATCAACTTCTTTGTCTCCTATCCAATTTAAGAAGTTATGATAAGGAATATAGACACCATTATTCTCCTCTTTTTTCCATAACAAATAAACAGCTAATGTTATCATATGATGTAGATTAATTATTCCTTCACCAGAAGCACATACTTCAATTAACTTGGAAATGTCTTCAAAGTGATCAGTATCAAACTGAATATGTACATCATTTCTATAATTAAATCTGGATAAATACATAATATAACTAAATATTGAATTAGTATCATAACGCGAATTCTCTACAACTAAATCTCTCATAACAGAATAAAAACAGGTAAAACTGTGTCCTAAAGTATTTGATAAAGATTCTGTACCTAATACAAGTAAATTGTTTTTTAACATGTCAGGCTTATATTTTAAAAGCCCCAAGCTATAGTAGTATGCATTATGAATATTACCCTTATCAATCTCTTCAATCATACTTTTTAAGGTTGATTGGTCAGCATAATCTTCTTTATAACCTATCCGATCAGCTTCAACTTTAATAAACCGTCTTTCTGTCATATTTATTGCAAGTAGATTTATCAATTCTTTTTCTGTAAAAGATGAAAAATAATTATTAATAGAAAGTTCTCTTAAAAATAAGGCCATTTTTATAAAATGAAAATTACCATAGGTTAAATTTGCTTCTGTTAACATTACAGGAGCCATTTCATTTACAAAGTCAGCAAGATTAAGATCTGTATAGTCTAGACTCGCTATTATTTCTTTAATCCTTTTTTGATTTTTATTTACAATAGCCTCTCCCAATTTAGAATACATTGTAATACCCCTCTCTTTCTATATTAACCTTCTCTTCTATATTTCTATTATATCAAAATAATTTATAAAAATACATTTATGGCTGTTAATTATTTATTTTTATGTTTTTAGTAATTTAGTTGACTGAATTAACAATAAAATTCATATAAAATAAATTAAAGTGTAATAAAAAAGGTAATTAATTATCTCTTTAAGGAGGTTAATGTAATGAGTGATTATAATATAGTAAAAAGTAAAGAAATGGGTGAAGGTGAAGGTGCAAATGTAAAACGCTTATTCCCTAATAGAAATTATCCAGCACATTTTGATCCATTTGTTCTATTAGATGAATTTTTTGTAGAAAGTCCAGCTAGTTTTCCAGATCATGAACATCGCGGTTTTGAAGCTGTAACTTATATGTTAGAAGGTTCTTTTGTTCATAGTGATAACTTAGGAAATAATAGTGAAGTAAAAAAAGGTGGCTTACAAACCTTTAATGCTGGGAAAAGTTTAGTTCATTCAGAGAAACCGGGTGAGACTGGTTTTAGTCATGGTATACAGCTATGGGTTAATCTACCTAAGAACAAGAAAAACTCTGAACCAACATACCAATCAATAAAACAAACTAAAGTAATTAAAGATGAAAAAGATATTAAAATTAGAAAAGTTTTAGGTGATGATATCTCTGTTAAACTCAATACAGAAGTAGACTACTACGATATCCAGTTAAATAATAGTGCTTCTGTACAACAATATATAAATAATACTCACAAAGGTATACTTTATGTAGTAAAAGGTGATTTATCTATTAGTAATTTAGATGAAAATATTTCTTCTGGTACTGCTTTACTTTTTGAAGACTTAGACCAGTTAGAAATAAAAGGTGAAAATAAAGCAAGATTCGTGTTAATTACAGGTAAACCATTAAATCAAGAAATAAAAATTAGAGGTTCATTTGTTGAATAAATAATTTTATTAAAATATTAATAGTAGATTTATTGAAGGGGCTTTATCAAGTCCCTTTATTTTTTTGCAAATAAATATTATAATTAATTTATGAAGTCATTGTTCTTTATTATACAAAATGGTTATATTAACCATTAATATATGTTATAATATAATTTGTGGTAGTTATTAAGGAGGAGATTGAAATGGTTGAAGACAACAACATTAAACAAGATATACTACAATACATAAAAAATGATAAAAATGTTCACGAAGAATGGGTCGAAGATAACTTCCCCATAGATATAGCTGAAACTCTATCAACCATAGAAAACGGACAAGTTAGAGATTTTACTGAACTTTTAAGTAGTGAAGATCTTGCTGAAATTATTGAGCAATCTGATGAAGAACTACAGATTCAAATATTAAAAACCAAAACTATTAACCAAATCACAGAAATATTTTCTTATATGGCTAAAGATAACGTTGCCGATATTTTAGGTAACCTTCCTATTAAATTAGGTAAAGAACTATTAAAACAAATGCGTCAAGATGAAGCAAATACTATCAAAAAACTTCTCGGTTATGATATAGAATCTGCCGGAGGTATAATGACAACTGAATATATAATATTAAAAAAGGATATGTCAATAGGTGAAGCTTTAAATAAAATTAAAGAAATAGCTCCTAAAACTGAGATTATAGATACAATATTTATAATGGATAGATATAAAAAACTAATTGGTAAAGTTGATATTAGAGATATTCTAAATAATGACTATGAAATGAAATTAGAAGAAATCATGGAAGATAATATTATATCTGTAACTGCAAATACTGACCAGGAAATCGTTGCCCAACAAGTTGCAAAATATAATTTGTCCGTTATACCGGTTGTAAATAAAAATAATAATTTATTAGGTATTATTACAGTTGATGATATTATCGATGTTATTGAAGCAGAAAATACAGAAGATATGTTTAAAATGGTTGGTATTGATGAAGAAGAAAGTATTAACAGTCCAATCTGGAAATCAATAAAAAGAAGACTGCCTTGGCTTTATATAAATTTAGGTACTGCATTTTTAGCTGCTTTAACAGTCGGTTTATTTGAAGATGTTATCTCACAGGTTGTTGCATTAGCAGCAGCTATGCCAATTGTTGCTGGAATGGGTGGTAATGCTGGTACTCAAACCTTATCTATTGTAATACGCGGTATTGCATTAGGTGATCTAGAAGATAAAAACAAATGGAAATTACTTTTAAAAGAAAGCACATTAGGAATTATACATGGTATAGCAATTGGTATTATGACAGGACTTATTTTATATTTACTTTATGGCAACCCATATTTAGGTCTAATAATCTTTGCTTCAATGATCATTAACCTTTTATTAGCTGGTCTATTCGGATTTTTAATACCAATTGGTTTGCAGTCAATCGGTGTTGACCCTGCCTTAGCATCTGCAATATTTTTAACAACTGCTACCGATGTATTTGGTTTCTTTGCATTCTTAGGATTAGCTAAAATATTTATACATCTGCTATAATTATAATTTAATTAATCACTTTAATAAGTAATAGGACATTTATCCTTGCATATACTTACTGAACAAAGTTTTAAATAAGTATAAAAGGATAAATGCCCTACTTTTTTATTGTATAAATTATTCTTCAGTTTTATTAATTTGTATTCCCATTATTTTTATTCCATTTTCACTTGTCAATGATAATTCAGCGGGCTCTGTGATCATACATTGTCCACTTTTTATTTCTTTTGATTTATCATTAACTTTAACTATGCCTTCCCCTTCAAGTACATAAAACTTTACATAAGAATCCATCTCACATTTTGGCATCTCTCCTTGAGCAGGTAAATCAATAATTCTAGTCTTAAATTAATTTGCTTTATAAAAAACATTCTTATGTCTCTGTTCATAGGGAAGTACTTCCATTTTCTTTAAGTCAAATAATTTCATTACTTGTTCCCTCCTTGTCTTTAAGTTTTAACTTCACTTTTTTCTACTAATATTTCTATGATATAACCAATTATGATAATTGAAATTAAAGTAAATATAAATCTTATAACAGCAAATTTGATACCTAGAAACTTTATTTCAATACTGATTTGAGGTATTTTTAATGAGCCCCAAACTCCTAAAAAGATCAATACATTACTAATTCTTGCTTTTTTTCTAAGTAGTTCTGCCGCAATAGGAAATGCTATATACAAAGGTCCGGTAGGTAATGTACCTAAAAATATAGATATTAATATACCTTTTAGTCCAGACTTTTTTCCCAAATATTTATTAATTAATGATTTAGGTACCCAAACATCAGCTAGCCCCATTAAAATCAATACTGCTGGAAAAATAGTAATCATTTCAATACCATATCTTTGTGATATATCCATTGCAGATATTATTTGTTCTGGAAAGTATCTATATAAGAGAAACAAAATAGCTGTTATAACAAGTATATATTTAATAATTTTTTTTATACCTTTTTTAATGTTTTCTTTAACTTTTGATTTGTCATTATTATTTTTCACATTAACACCCCAATTATAAGTGAAATAATTATTGCAAATATAAAGGCAAATACATTTCTTAATATAGTAATCTTTTTACCCAATTCCTTTAGTTCAATAGGCAGTGTAATAAATCCAACCATAGTTAATGTAGTTATGAATGCTGCAACAGGTGTATATGAGGCCCCTGCTTCAATTAAGGAACCTGCCAATGGTAGTGCTACTATACTTGGAATCAGAGTAATTGCACCAAAAATTGAAGCCAATACAATCTGAAGTATATTATCATTTGAACCAAGATAATTTCTAATCATCTCTGGTGGAATAAAACCAAATATAAGTCCGATTAAGACGATAATAACTAACAGCATTGGTAGAAGATTAACTGCTTTTACTAATGCCATAACTAAGGCCTTTTTGGCCTTTTCTTTGTTTTTAAAAATAGTAAAGCCTAATAATGATATTGTAATTGCATTAATTATAATTGCTACCATCATTTCACTTCCTTTATATACATTAAAAGTTCTAATTTAATTTCATTTAATTTTTCTTTTAGAGAATAAGAAAAGTTACTGTTTTTCCATTTTGAAATTGTAATTCTTACACTCCCCATAAATACTGATGCAAAGACATCGGGATTTATTTCCTTTTTTATTAAGTTTTCTTTTTGACCTTTAATAACCAATTTTTTGATTTCTTTTTCTCTTTGTTTTTGATGTTCTATAAATTTTTCTTTAATATCTATGTATTCTCTAAAGATATCTTCTTGAAAACTAATTATTGCAAGATAAGGATCTTTTTCAAATCTTTTTATTTGTCTATCTATAAAATTTTTTAATATTTCTAAAACATCTCTTTTAGAATCTATTTCAAACTCACATTCAGCTGAAAAAACTAGATCTGTTAACTTATCAATAATTTCTTTTTTATTTTTAAAGTGTCTATATATAGCAGCTTCTGATATATCAATCCTTTCAGCTATATTTCTAATTGTCAAATTATAAAAACCTTTTTCATATATGATTCTTTGAGCAATATTTAATACTTCTTCTCTTCTCTCAGAAGAACTTTTTCTAATTTTTTTCATTAAAAGCACCACCTAAGTTAGTTTGCGTTAACTTATTTTTATGTTAACACACATTAACTTAATAAGCAAATAAAAAACCTGAACCATAAAGTTCAGGAAGTTTTATAAATTTTTATATTAAAAATTGTTTTATGTAAATAGTTATAGCTAATCATAGTTATAGATATTTTTGGAAAGAAACCCATAAAGTCTTGTTCTATGGTTGAAAAACACTAATTTTAAAAATTCTAATATTAATTATCGTTAGGTTTTAATGCTATTTTATCTAATTTACCATCTATCATATCAATTAATAATAGTTCGTCTTTTAACTTATTTTCATGGTCTATTATTAATTTTAGACCTTCAATAACCTGAAAAGCAGCAATAGTAGTTACAACTGGTGAAAATACAGGAGGAGAATTCTCATTATCTTTGTCACCTTGAAAAATATCTTCTAATCTTACATTATTTTCTGGTGTTATGACAAGTACTTGACCAAACCAACCAGTAACACCACCATGTATAAGAGGAACTTTTTTATCTAAAGATAATTTTTCTAATATAAAACGAGACTTTATATTATCAAATGCATCAAATACTAAATCAATATCATCTGGTAGTGTTGTTCCCTCTGATATTTTAATGTTTTTAACCTCTATTTCTGTTTCCAGGTTAAAATAATCCAATCTGTTTTTAAATACATCAACCTTATTTTTCCCAACATCTTTTTTACCATAAAATATTTGACGGTTTAAATTAGATAGATCAATTTTATCAAAGTCATAAGCATAAATCTTATTTATGCCAATTCGCTGTAACTGTTGTGCCTGATTTGTTCCTAACCCACCACAGCCGGCAATCAAAACATTAAGATTAGTAATTTTATTCAATTCATCTTCAGAAAACATGTTTTTTTGCCTATCAATAAAATCAAGCATAATTTAAGCCCCTCCTAAAATATTAATCCTTTTTAAAAATTAATAATATATTTCATTGATTTCATCAATAGTTTTATATTTAAAGTTCTTATAATCATGCATTGCTTTTTTTTGTTGACTTTCTCTTAATTCATTAAAATAATGATAGTTAGCTAAAAGATGATCAACTACTTTTCCATCAATTTTATTACGTTTTACATTGTCCTTAAGAATTTTAATCACCTTATCTTTTTTATATCCATCTCGATAAGGTCTATCTTCAGTAATAGCAGTAAAAATATCAGATACAGCTAAAATCCTAGCACCTAAACAAATATCATTATTATCAATATTAAATGGATATCCTCTGCCATCTAATGTTTCATGATGATAAGCTGCCCAATTTTTCAATTTAGGAATTTCTTTAATATTATCTAATACATGGTATGAGTAGTAGGTATGACTTTTCATTAATCCCCACTGTTTTTTAGTCAGTTTTCCTTTTTTATTAATTATATCAAGAGGAATCATCATTTTCCCTATATCATGAAAATAACCTGCTATTTCCATTATTTTTACATCTAAAGCTGAAAAACTAAATTCTTTAGCTAAATTTGAAGATATTATAGCAATACCTTTTGAATGTGTCGCTGTAAAAGGATTTCTAAAGTCAATAATATGACTGATAATTTCACTTATTTCCATTACTTGATCTACATTAAGGTAAATATCTAAATAATTTCTGATATACTCATCTAAAACTCTTTCTCTAATTTTTATATTTGCAGTGTCAAGCCAAAAAGATTCCTGTTTAGATAATATATCAAATTTAGATAAAATTTTATCATTAATTTTTTTATCACAGTATTTATTTATCTTATTTTTTATAAAATCTTTTTTTAGGATATTTGTTATTTTTTCTTTATCAATAAAGTAAGCTAATATATCAGCTAAATTTATAATATTACTTATATAATTAGGCTCTGTATTCTCAAGATCAAACCAGTCTTTATGATGATTTTTTATAATTTCTGCATAATCATCAAATGGGAAGTAATCTTCAAGTAAAGCATATCCAACATATGCATGTTCTTCATTTTCCCGATCTCTAACTAAATAATCAATGTTTTTATCAAAGTATAATATTCCTATATCATGTATTAAAGAACTGAAAACTAGTTTTCTTAGCTGTCTCTCACTTAAATTTAACTCTAAACCAATTCTTAAAGCAATATATGCCACTAATTTATGATGTCCTGATATTTCTATACTCATTAAATCAATTGAATCAGCTATTGTTTTAATAATATTATAAAATGATATTTTGATATTGGTATTTTTAATCATTTAAATCCCCTTTATTATATCTATTATAATAGTAATTATTAGTAAGTCTATAAATATTCCTTTTATTAATATAACATCTATTTATCTATTTTTACACAAATATTATAAAATTATTTTCATTTTCATCTTATTATCTGTATAAATTTATCAACAAGATTGGGATCGAATTGACTACCTGCATTATTTTTTAATTCATTTATAGATTCATTTTTTGATTTCTTTTTACTATAAACTCTCTCACTTATCATAACATCATAAGCATCAACAATACTTATTATTCTAGAAAGTAATGGAATATTGGTACCTTTTAGTTTTTGTGGGTAACCTGTTCCATCCCATCGTTCATGATGTGATAAAATTTCTTGAGCAATATGAGAAAACTCTTCAACCTCAGAACAAATTCTGAAACCTGTAGCTGGGTGTCCCTTTATTTTTTCCCATTCTTCTATATTTAATTCACCTGGTTTATTTAGTATTTCTTCAGGTATTGTTGTCTTTCCAATATCATGTAAAACAGCTAAAAGGGAAACCCTCTCAAGTTCAGAACTTTTAAGATTAATTTTTTCACCTAAATTTATTGCTAACTTTTTCATTCGTTCTGAATGATCTTTTGACTCCTGACTTTTTTGCTGTAGTGTAGTAAGAAGTGTATTTACAATATTACTACTTACACTTTGTTTTTCTAATAACTTGTCTTTGTACATCATATCTTCTGCATTTATAAATAAATTATATACGCTTTCATCTTCATCAGTTTTAACTGAATATCCAACTGCTAAAGATAAGGGCATATTTTCATCTTTACCAACATCAACAGATGTTTTTTTGTTTTTTATCCTTTTAGCTAACTTTTCTACAGTATCACGTGAAGTTTTATTTAATAGAATAACAAATTCATCTCCACCCCATCTGGCGATAATATCTTCTTCTCTAAATGTATTTTTTAAAACTTCTGCAGTTTTTAGTAAGAACTTATCACCTGTTTTATGACCATAACTATCATTGACTAATTTAAGGCCATTTAAATCTATCATTATCATACTTATTGGAAGTTGTCTTTTTACATCTAATCTTCTGATTTCTGTTTCTAAAAAAGCCCTATTATATAAATCAGTTAGATTATCATGTAAACTTAAATATCTAACTTTTCCTTCTTGTTTTTTTCGATCGGTTATATCATTATATACTGCATATCCACCGATAAATTCACCATTTAGTTTAACCGGAATTCCTTTAATTATACATTCAATTGGTTTTCCGTCTTTAGTATAACGAGTACCTTCCTGTTCTACTGTATTACCTGTTAAAAGTTGTTCAGTCAAATTCTTATTAGCTGAATCTTCTTTTCCAATATTTAAGATATCATCTAAATTTTGACCTTTAATTTTTTCTATTTTATAACCAAATTTATCTACAAAAGCTTGGTTAATGTCAACTACACAGTGGTCTTTATCTAAAACAACAATAGGATCATCTGAATTTTTATATAATGATTTATACCAACGATTTTCTCTGCGCATTTTCTTTTGGGCAAATTTTCTATCAGTAATATCATTTGAAAGAACAAAAATACCTTCTGGAACTGGATGAGCCCTTAGTTTAAACCATCTACTTGTACCATCTGGTAATGTAAATTCATTTTCAAACTCCTGTGTTTTTCTTTTGTTCATACATTTTTTTAATACATTAAACATATGAGTATCTTCTATACCGGGAAAAATTTCAGTCATCTTATTTCCAATTAGTTCATTTCTAGATATTTCTACTTGTTTAGTTAAGGCATCATTAATATATAAATACTCCCAATCATAGTTGATTACCTGACACCCCTCTAACATTGTATTAAATAATGTACTATATCTTTCTTCAGATTTTCTTAATTTTTCTTTAGCTTCATACTGTTCTGTAACATCACTAAAAACTAAAATTACACCTAATATTTCATCATCTTCATTTTCAATTGGAGAAGCACTATCAGCAATTTGTCTTTTTGTTCCATCTTTAGCAACTAATGTTGTATCATTAGCTAACCCAACTACCTTGCCTGTCTTTAGGACAACCTTAACTGGATTTGTTACTTGTTCCATAGTTTTAGCATTATAAATTTTAAAAATATTATCCAAATTTTTACCTTCAACTTCACTATAATTATATCCAGTTAACTCTTCAGCTTTACTATTCATACGATCTATATTACCATCCAAATCTGTTGTTATTACAGCATCACCTATTGACTGAAGTGTTATATTTAAACGTTTTTCATTTTTCTTTAATTTATTGTTATTTAATATTAAATTTAAATGAGTCTCTATTAAGTCTTTAAATTCTTTTAAAATTTCTTCCTTTTTATCATTATAAGCATTTTCTTTAGTATCTAAAACACATAAAGTACCAAAAAATTTACCATCAGGCCATTTTATCGGAAATCCAAGATAAGAAATCATGCCTTTTTTTATATCAGGATTGTTTTTCCATTTTTCATCTTTTAAAGCATTTGGAATTAAAAGCTTTTCATCATTTTTCATTACTGTTTCACAATATAACCCATCTAGCTTATCCTTCTCTCCTGCTCGATAAGGGTTTTTGTCATTATTACTAGCTCTAAATACTTCTATATATGGTGGATCTACTCGCATAATTAAAGCAGCCGGTACATCAATTACCTCAGCTAATAAGTCGACTGTCCTCTGCCATTTTTGAACAATGCCATCTGGTATTTTGATTTCTTTAATTAAAGGATACTCCATACTCTCTCCTCCTTATTTTAAATAATATAAGTATAACTTTTTAATAATTATTACTAATAATATATTGTATTAGTTAGATATAATTAAGAAAATACCTTTTAAATAAAAAAACGTCAAGTTTTACCTTGACAGTTAAAATGGCGGGAACGTGTGGGAATTGAACCCACCAAAGGCCGGTCTGCCGACCTCCCATTGGATTTGAAGTCCAAGATATCCACCATGGATACAGCCGCTCCCGTAAAATTTTATACAGTTTTTATTATATATCATTATATAAAATTTGTAAATTATTTAAATAAAATTCTTTTTTCTCCAGTTCGTTTAGTAATCTTTTTTTGATCAAAGTATTCTAACAATGCTAAAGTATACTTTCTACTACTGTTTAATAAGTCTCTATACTCCCCTAAAGTTATTGAATTCTTTTCTTTTAGATAGTTGATCAATAATTTTTTAGCCTCATTAACTGCTGAAGTTAAAAAGAAAAGATCTTCTTTTAGATGTATAATCTCATTTTGATCAACCAAGTAGTTAAAAACTTCTTCTCTTTTATTATCATTATCTGTTATTTCATCTACACTCGGAGGCATAAACTTACTTTCTATTAATTTAGTTAAAATCTCCCCTTTTATCATTTTTTCTTTTTTATTTAATATTATTTGTCGATCATATTTTTTAATATAAGAATTAACTATCTGAACTAATTTTTCTTCTTCTAATAGTTCTAATAATTTATTAAATTCAAGATTATCTAAATCTATTGATAATCGAGTTCTTAATTCCTCTTTAGAAATACCAATTTTTAACCTGCTTTTTTGATGGAACTGTTCTAAGTTCTCTACTACTTCGTCTTTTAATTTATTAAAGTTAAATCTATGAATAAAAGTCTTTGTACTTCCTTGATTTAAAATTATTATTTTATTTTTCTCTTTTAATTTATCTAAAATATTATTTATCTTTTCCTTTTTTAAACTACTTTTTTTAACAAGATAATCAATATTTACAGATGATTTATTTTGTAATTCAGTTAGATACTCAACTCTATCTTTTGTATTTGCAGATTCTAATGTTTCTAACTCTTCAATCATTTTATCATTAAATCTTTTTTTTCGATGAGGATGTGTTTCTAATATATTGCCACCACCAATTGTTGTCATTGGTGAATATCTTCTAATAACAAAATTTTCATTAAAACGAGCAACCGTTTTTTCTTCAAGTCTAAACTGTACTAAGCCGCTTTCACCTGGTAAAAGTTCTTCTTTGTCTAGTAAATATACTCTCCCGATTATTTCATTGGCTCCTATATGAAATCTAATTCGATCACCGTGTTTTACTATTAAGGGAGCATTTTTTAAAACCTTTAACCTACCATCTAAAAATTCTGTGTTAATTAAACTTTCAGGTGTAGCTAATACATCTCCCCTATTTATTTCATTTTTATCAATACCTAATAAATTAATACCAACCCTTTGACCTGGATAAGCTGAATCTGCATCACTATTGTGTACTTCCAAGCTTCTTACTCTCACTTCTTTTTTTTCAGGATATACTGTTAATTTATCTTCAACATTAACCTTTCCACTAACTAAAGTTCCAGTTACAATTGTTCCATGACCCTTTATTGTAAATACTCTATCGATTGGAAAGTATACATTACCGGTAACATCTTTTTCTTCCAATTGATCAATTATATCTATTAACTTATCTTTTAATTTCTCTATTCCAATATTTTCAGTAGCAGATACAGGTATGACAGGTGAATCACTTAAAAAAGTATCAGAAAGTTCTTCTTTAATCTCCTCTATCATTAATTCTCGCCATTCATCTTCAACCATATCAATCTTTGTTAATACAATAATACCATTTTGTACATTTAACAAACTTAAAATATCTAAATGTTCTCTGGTCTGAGGCATTACACCTTCATCAGCAGCAATAACTAATAAAGCTATATCAACTCCACCAGCTCCTGCTAACATGTTTTTTATGAACTTCTCATGACCAGGTACATCCACTATACCTACTGTATAGTCTTCATTGAGACTTAAATCTGTAAATCCTAAATCAATTGATATTCCTCTTTTTTTCTCTTCAGATAACCGATCTGTATCTGTCCCACTTAAAGCCTTTATTAAAGTTGTTTTACCGTGATCGATGTGTCCTGCGGTACCTACTATGTAATTTTTAGGGGACATTCTGTTTCCTCCTATTAAAGAATCTTTTGAAATCCATCTACAATTTGATCTATTTCTTTATCTTTTACTGTTCTTAAATCAATATACATATGATCATCATGTAGTCTAGTAAAGATTGGTACTTCATTCATTCTTAACTTATATGATAGCTCATTTAATTCATACTTACTGTGTTTTACTTTTACAACAAAAGTGTGAATCTCCTGTAATGGAAATGCTCCACCACCTACCTTTGAAGTATCTTCTTTTATGTCTATTTCAAGTGAATCATTTTTTAGTTTCACTAATTTATCTTTTAGTTTTTCTGCTTTTTCTTTAATTTTACTTTTACTTTCATTAAGCATTTTAATTGTCGGAATTTCTTTTCTTTCTGTTTTTTTAATATATGCTCTTAAAGTTGCTTCTAAAGCTGCTAAAGTAAACTTATCAACTCGTATAGCCCTTGTTAATGGATTAACCTTAAGTTTGTCTATAAATTCTTTTTTACCCACAATAATACCGGCCTGTGGGCCGCCAAGTAATTTATCTCCACTAAAGGAAACCAAATCAGCACCTTGGTCAATCTTTTCAGCAACTGTTGGTTCATCTTTTAGTCCTAAGTCTGACATATTATTAATAATCCCACTACCTAAATCTTCTACAACAGGTAGATCATATTCTTTTCCTAAATCAACTAATTCTTTTAACTTAACTTCTTTTGTAAAACCCATAACACGATAGTTACTGGTATGAACTTTTAAAAGCATTCCGGTGTTTTCATTTATTTTTTCTTCGTAATCTTTTATGTATACCTTATTAGTTGCACCAACTTCTATTAACTTTGCACCACTTTTTTCCATAACATCTGGTATGCGAAATGAGCCACCGACTTCAACCATTTCACCCCTTGATAAAATTACTTCTTTGTTTTTAGCAAAGGTATCTAAAATTAATAAAACAGCAGCCGCATTATTATTTACAACCAATGCACTTTCTGCATTAGTTAGTTCTTTTAAAAATGAAGTTACACTTTTATAACGTGAACCACGTTCACCTGTGTTTTTATCAATTTCTAATGTTGAATAGTTTTCAGCAACATTAACTAATGATTGAACTGCATCAGCTGATAAAAGTGATCTCCCTAAATTAGTATGAACAACTGTCCCTGTTGCATTGATTACTTTCTCTAAAGTTGGTTTTAAATATTCAATAATATGGTTTTTAATTTCATCTATAATAGAATCAATACTGAAATCTAAGTTTTCTTCTTTTAGTTTCTTTATATCTGTTTTTGCAATTTTTTCTCTTTTTTTATCTAATACTTTTCTAATTGAATTTAATACTAACTCATGGTTATATTTATCAATTAGTTTCTTACATTTATCACTCTCTAATATGTCATTTACAGCAGGAATTTTTTGAAACAGTTCATTTTTCATTGTTATCCCTCTTTTTTAGCAATTTTCTCTATCACTGATAATGTTTCATTTATTTCATCTAAGGTATTAAAATAACTAAAACTAAATCTAACCATTCCTTTTTGGTCTGTTTTTAAAGATTTATGAACATATGGAGCACAGTGCATTCCAGCTCTTACAGATATATTATATCTATTTTGCAAGATATGAGCAAATTTTGCTGCACTAAGATTATCAAGATTTATACTTACAACTCCAACCTTTTTATCTAAATCAGTAGTTCCATATATTTTTATATTATTAATATCTTTTAATCCATTTAAAAAAACGGACAAAAGTTCTTTTTCATGTTGATATATTTTTTTTATACCTATTTTTTTAATAAAATCTATACCTGCACCTAATCCTACTATACCTAGTGTATTTAAAGTACCGCTTTCATATTTATCAGGCTTTATCTCAGGCTGTAATTCATCCAAAGAGTTACTTCCAGTTCCACCTTCTAAAATTGTATCAAGATCAATATCTTCTGTGATATAAAGCCCACCAATTCCCGGAGGTCCGTATAATGATTTATGACCCGGAACAGCCAACATATCAATTTTTGATTTGGATAGATCAGTTTCAAGTATACCTGCAGTTTGTGCTGCATCAACTAATAGTTTAATATTATTATCACGTGCAAATTTAGAAATTTCTTCAATATTATTTATAGTACCCAATACATTTGAAGCATGTGATAACACTATTAAACTGGTATTCTCATTAATAGCTTCTTTAATCTTATCAACTTCTATTATTCCATCATTATTAAAATCCACAAAAGTAACAGTAATCCTACCCTCATTTTGTAACTTATTAAGAGGGCGGATTACTGAATTATGTTCAAGCTTTGTAGATATTACATGATCATTTTGCTTTAGATATCCCTTTAACGTTAAATTAAGAGACATAGTTGCCCCAGAAGTGAAAATAAAGTTTGAAGAGTCCTCAATACCAAAAAATTTAGCTAACTTTTCTCTGGTATCAAAGATAACTCTATTTATATCCATTGTTTTTTTATCCTGGGAACGACCCGGATTAACCCCATTGTTTCTAAAGAAGTAATCTACTTTTTCATATACTTCTTTAGGTTTTGGGTATGTGGTCGCAGCATTGTTTAAATATATCATTTAATGTATAAAGCCTTCTTTCTTAAGTATCTCTTTTGATTTTTCGAGATCTTCTTCTGCAACTAATATAACAGGTCCAGTACAACCCATACCAGATTCTGCATAAATATTTTCTTTCCATAGAGACTTTTGTGCAGCTTCTATCTCTAGAATATCTATACCCGCAATTTCTTCTCCCGTTACTTTCTTATCAGGCTGTTTTACTTTCTTAACTTCTTGAGTTTGCCCTTTATTTTTTAATTCTTCAATAATGTCTTCAAGTCCTGCCTTTTTTGCTTTTTTCATTTCTGATTTTGCAAGTTCAAGTAGGTTTCCACGGCTAACCTCTGCCATATACTTAATAGCATTTGCAATTACTGGAGCACCAGAAGCCCTTGATATTATACCTACTAACTGGTCATACTTGGCACTTACACCAGGACCATATCCATATCCTTTTGCTTCATAAGTTCCTCCGGTTGTATAAGCTGAAAAGATCTTCATTAACATATTACCTGTTAAAGTATCTGTTACCATTACATCAGGTACACCCATTAAGAGGTCATTACCGCGCATAACTACTCCACCATCAGATCTGATAGAACTAGCAAACTCTATATCATAACCGGTATCTTTTAGTTCTCTTAACTTATTTTCAACTAACCTTGCACCATCCACATTTAATATACCAATTTTAGGATTTTTAATTCCTAATGACTTTGCGGTTGCTATACCGTAAACAGCATTTTTAAGCATTGAAGCTACACGGTCCGTATCACTGGATCCGGTCGTTGTTGCAATTAACATCTCTTTACCTCTACCCGGTGTGATAACACGACCTACAGTTGCTACTCCAAGTGGAAAGTTATAATGTAGGGTTACAGAAGCATCAATTTCATTATCTTTTAACATTTGGTCCATAGCACTGTGAGCATCGGCTAAACAAGAACATTTATCTCCATCACAGCCGATCATTTCTACTGCAAGATCACTGTTGTTTTTTTCAGCTATATCAGCTGCTTTTTGTAACTCTTCAGGACCATGTTCACTATCTAATAATGTTAGACCAATTTTCTTTTTGTTTCCAAACTGCCCAGTTTCAATTGCATCAGCCAGCTCATTAAAAATATTAGCTACCTTTTCTTTTGTTTTATCTGCCATATCATTCACCTCAATTAGATTCGCCGATAAGATTTTCAGACATTTTTCTCATAGCATCTGCAATCATATTTTTAATTTCTTGATCACTTACATTAGCATCTTCATCTTTTTTACCTGTATTTTCTTCTATTACAAAGGAAACTCCGTCAAATAGATTTGTCATTCTACCTAAAAATAAGCTTCCTTTTCCTATAATCATTGAATTTTTGATCTGTTTATTTTTAATCATCTTTACAGCTGGACCAACGAAAGGCACTCCTGAAGGTATATGACCCTGAGTTGGAGCAAAACCTGGCATACCATGTTTATCAACAAAGTCCATTAATTCTTTACGTTCTAAATCGCCTCTTTTTACACCTAAAGCAGCAATCATCTTATAGTTAGATTCTGGAACATTTCCAGCTCCTGCAGGTTTTGTAATTTCAGGATTCTGCATTTCAACAGAATATTTATCAATTTCTTTAATACTGATATTATGTTCATCTAATGGATCTGTAACTAATGAACTAATTACAGCCTGTGGAGAGGATCCTGTACCAACTTTATGTCTTCCAACTATATCAGTTCTAATAACGGGATTTTCACCATCATTTCTAGAAATTAAAATTGCAAAACCACCTAAACCATCTTCTAAGATAGGCATCTCTTTTTTAACATGATCCTTACCATTCATACCTAGTTTTGCAACTGAACCTCCTGCAACAACAGCAACATTTTTATAAACTCCTGCTTTAACTAAAGCAGCAGCATTTACCATTGCATGTGCTGGAGCAGCACAAAAACTTCTAACATCTGATCCTGTAGCATCCTCACAACCAGCAATCTCACCGATTGCTTTTGCAAAGTTCCCTCCGCCACGTTGGTTTATATCTCCACATGCTTCTTCAGAACATTCTAAAATATAGTCAACATCATCTAAATCTATATCATTTTTAGTTTCTAAATTTTTCATTGCTAAAACAGCAGAAGCTTTACCAATTAAATTTTCATAAATTACATGAGCATTAAGATTAATATCAGTATCATGTGCCTGTTTAATACATCCCACTAATTCTCCATCTAGATAAAGAGGTTCTGCATGATTATCTAAAAGTTTTTCTAAAGTTTCTTTATCTTCACCTTCACCTAAATCAATCTCCATTTCTTTTAAGATCGGGTGATTTTCAATAAGTTCCTTACCTTTTTTTGTGAAATCCTTGCTTAACTTTACTAAATCAAATACATCAACATGTTTGATAAGGGTTAAAAACTGATCTTCTGACATTATTTCGCCAAATTCTCCATCCTTATTTGCATCCAATAGATTGTCCTTAGCATACCAAGGTTGTTCTATTTCTTTTAAATCTTCAGGTAAAATATTACCTATATAAGCCTGGTTTGGTCCATAACTAACAAATTCGTCAAAATTTCTTAAATAATTATCCATTTCAGATAAATAAGGATCATTAGGATCCTTTTTTCTTGTTGTAGTTTGTGTTGAACCACCTTGTTTTAATATGTTTGGGGCATGTACAAGTATGTAGCTTGAACCTTTAATTACTGGATAACTCAATATTTCCACCTCCATAAAATTTTAAAAAGAGCAGCCCTTCTCGATCTAGAGAAGAGCTTTTGATCATTTGTTTTATATTCTTTCTTTAATTGCTTTTTCAATATCTTCTACTTCTAAGTCTTCTCCAGTTAGATGTTCAGTTTTCTCTCCATCTTCATAGAATACTATTGAAGGTAAACCTAATACTTTTTGACTTATTGCTAAGCGGCGATTACCTTTAATATTTAACTTAGCAAACTTAATTTTGTCACCATATTTTTCACTTAACTCTTCAACATCTGGCATAATATCTAAGCATAAGTCACAGCTGTCACTCCAAAAGTCAACTAAAACAGTTCCTTTTGAATTTAATACTTCTTCTTCAAAATTATCTTTACTTAATTCTAACATTATTTTACCTCCTAATAATTTTTTCTAAATTATATAATTTCTTGTAGTTCTTCTACTGAAGGATCTACAAGTTTTTCTTCAACTTCTCCATCAACAAGTTTTATCACTGTTGGTATTTTTTCAATATCATATCTATTAGAAATCAATCTATTTTTATAAGTATCAATCTTAACAAACCTATAATCTTTATCTTCAAGTCCCATACCTTCAAGTTCACTGATCATATCCATACTATCCTGGTCAGTTACACTCCAGAAAGCAACAACTACTGGGTTATCAGACTTTAAGACATTATTTTGCCAATAATCCTCTTCTTCAATGTAGCCTTGAGCCATTACAGCTGCATTTGCACCATCACCTGCTGCAGTTATTACCTGTCTTACAACCTTGTTTCTAACATCTCCAACTGCATAAACACCTGGTGCAGATGTTTCCATCTCATCATTTGCTTTTACATAACCATTTTCAGTCAGTTCAACTGTACCTTCAAGAAAATCAGTGTTAGGTACTCTTCCTACAAAAAAGAATACTCCGTGACAGTCAATCTCGTGAGTTTCTCCCGTTTTAATATTTTTAGCAACGGCTTTTTCAACCATACCGTCACCTTTAATTTCCTCAACAACAGAGTTCCAAACAAAATCAATCTTGTCATTTTCCATTGCCTTTTCCTGAAGAATCTTTTCAGCATCCATAACTCCTTCATCATGTATTACTATCATAGTCAACTTGTTAACAAACTTAGTTAAGTATATTGACTCTTCTACTGCAGAGTTTCCATTACCGATTACAACAACATCTAATTCTTCAAAGATATCTGCATCACAGGTTGCACAGTATGAAACTCCTTTACCTTTAAGTTCTTCTTCACCTTTAATTCCTAATTTTCTGGGTTCTGCACCCATTGCTAGAACAACACTTTTAGTTTTATACTCTTCACCTTTTTTTGTTGTAACAATCTTTTCAAATCCATTAACTTCAAGATTAGTTACTTCTCCTCTTTTAAACTCAGTATTAAACTTTTCAGCATGTTTTCTGAAATTATCCATTAGTTCAGATGCTGTAGTTTCTGGTACTCCGGGGTAGTTTTCCATATCATGATAAGTTGATGGTTGACCACCGGTCTTCCTCTTCGCTTCTAAAACTAACGTATTAAGGCGGGAACGGGAACCATAAATTGCTGCTGCCATACCTGCTGGACCGCCTCCAATAATTATTAGATCATATGTACTGCTCATTTGTCTTCCCCCTCTATATAGTAATATTATTCACAATCAGTATCCATTTAAATTATATTAAACAAAGTTGATAAAGTCAATAATTCTTGCAATTATCTGACATTTATTATATTCTTACTGTAGAAATTCTACTAACTTTCAAGATTTAGAAAGGGTTGATATACTGTGATTGAAATCGACAGTAAGGATATAAAAAAGAAACGAATTTTAAAATATTTTATACAAGCTACCAAAGAAATTATTGATGAAGATGGTATTGAAAAAGTAACGATTCGTAATGTAGCAAAAAAAGCAGGCTACAACAGTGCTACCATCTATAATTACTTTGATAACTATAAACAGCTTATCTTTTTTGCATCACTAGATTTTTTAAGTGAATATACAAAAGCAATGCCTGATTACATAGCTGATGGTGAAGATGAAATAGAGCGTTTTATACTAATGTGGGAATGTTTTTGTAAATATTCTTTTGAAAAACCCAATATATATTACGCAATCTTCACTGATGAAATAGGTGATCACCCAGAAACTTTAATGGAAAAATACTTTAAAATTTTCCCTGATAAGCTCGGTAATCCACCTGAAAGATTACTACCTATGTTATTAGATCCCGACTTAACAAAAAGAGCTTCTATAGCTTCAAAACCTTTAATTGAAAAAAGTTATTTAACAAAAGAAAAAGCCGAAGAAGTTGATAACATGATAACCTATATCTATCACGGGATGTTAACATTGATAATTAACAACAGGATTGACTATACGGTTGATCAAGCATTAGATAAAATTACTAATCATATTACAACAATTGTTAACAATGCAATAGATAATTAAAAATAACAGTCAATAACCCCGGCTAATTGAAGCCGGGATTATTTATGCTTTATACCATACTATTCATTGACAGCCTCTGCTTCTTCATCTAACTCATCCATAGAAAGATTAGATACTTTATTAATATCTGCAACTCCCTCAACCTTTTGTTCAGCTTTTAGTGATTTTATCATTGCTGCCATAGCAAACAACATTATAATTGCAAATGGAAATGCAGCAACAATTGATCCGGTCTGCAGCATGCCCAATCCTCCGGAAAGCATCAACGCTATCGCAAGACCTGACTGAATTACTCCCCAGGTTATTTTTCTTTGTACTGTAGGATTTTGGTTACCTTTATCAGATAACATACCTAATACAAATGTAGCTGAATCTGCTGAAGTAATAAAGAATGTTATCAGTAAAATTACAGCAATCATTGATATTAAACCACCAAATGGGAAATTCTGCATTACAACAAAAAAGGCTGTTTCTGTAACAGCAATTGCCTCTTCAGCAACTTCCATTCCAGTATTCATTCCCATAGTTCCTAAAATTGCAAACCAAACAAAGGAAGCTAATGTTGGAGCAAACAATACTCCACCGATAAACTCTCTGATTGTACGACCTCTTGAAATTCTAGCAATAAAGGTTGCTACAAATGGAGCCCAAGCAATCCACCAAGCCCAGTAAAATATTGTCCACCAACCATACCATGGATCAGAACTGATTTTAAAACTATCTCGTACAAGACTACTCATATAAATACCAAATGAATTTGTGAAGTTATTAATTATTAAAACTGTAGGACCAACAATTAAACATATTATCATTATTAAACCTGCTAATGAAATATTTATATTAGAAAGATATTTAATACCTTTATCAACACCAGTTATAGCTGAAATCATAAATAGGATAGTTATCACACCAATTACCAACAATCTAACTAGATTTGTTTCGGGAATTCCAAATAAGAAGTTAAATCCACTTGTAACCTGTAAAGTAGCCATTCCTAAGGAAGTAGCAACACCAGCAACGGTAGCAAATATAGCTAAAACATCAACTGTTTTACCAATTGTTCCACGTGCTCTTGCTTCACCGATAAGTGGGATAAACACACTACTAATCTGAGCTGGTTTATCATGTCTAAACTGCATATATGCTAAAGCTAAAGCTAACACTCCATAAGCTGCCCAAGGATGTAATCCCCAGTGGAAAAATGAAGTCTTTAAGGCAAAGTCTGCGGCTTCAGCAGTTCCACCTGCCATATTTAAGGGATTAACATAATGATTTAGAGGTTCTGCAATACCCCAAAAAACCAAACCTACACCCATTCCAGCACTAAATAACATAGCAAACCAAGAAATTGTGCTAAATTCAGGTTTTTCATCTGGTTTACCTAATTTTATTTTCCCATGTTTGCTTAAAGCAACCCAGACACAAAAGACTACAAACAAAGTCATCGTGATTAGATAAAACCAACCGAAGTTACCGGTCAAGTAATTAAAAAGACTGTTAGCAACATTACTGAAATTATCCGGCATTAAAATACCCCAAATAACTATAGCAAAAACTACAATTAACGAAATCAAGAATACTTCTTTTCCTCGTTCTTTAATTATTCTCCCATTCTTATCTTTACGAGTTTCCATTCAGTTCACCCTTTATGTAGTTATTTTTTGATCATATACTAATCACCTAGAAATCAAAATGTCCTCACCTCTCCTGTTACAGAGAGATGAGGAAATAATATCTAGATTTCCACATCAAAAACAGTCTGTTCTTTAATATCAGTAGTAAGTGCATCTAAAGCTACACCTACACGATGATAACGTAATTTCCACTGCTCTTCTTCACTTGTAGATGGATCGCCCAGTGGATAGGGTATAGAAATTGTAGGTACCATCCTGTTTGCTCCAACAGTTTTTGCTACAGGTATTAAATTAGCCATCTGTACTATAGGAATACCTGCTCTTTCAATTTCTTTTACTATCGTTGCACCGCAACGTGTACAGGTTCCTCAGGTAGATGTTAATATAACTGCTTGTACATTAGCTTCCAATAATTCTTGTGCGATCTCTTTACCCATCCTAGCAGCTTCATTTTGACTAGTTCCAGTTCCAACTGTAGAGTAAAAGTACTTATATAGACTTCCAATTTTGCCTTCTTCTTCATATTTGCGCATAGCATCAACAGGTACAACCCTATTTGGATCTGTATCTGCTGCTTTTGGATCATAACCAGCATGGATTGTTTTAAAAGATTCTTCTCTTCTGTTTTTCAATTTATCCAAATCTGCAATATAGTACTTACCCCATCTGGTAGCAGATGCTGATTGAATTTTATCAGGATTATCTATTGGAACTATACCACCAGAAGTTACTAGAGCAATAGTAGCTTTAGATAAATCCTTTATAGGATCAGCAATATCAACAGTATCCATTTCAGGAATAGGAAGTTCACTTACAAATTCTTCACCATTTATCTTTTTAAGCAACATATCTATTGCACGTTCATAAGCTGGAGTCTCATCTTCTAAGAAATACTGGTGTCTAATACCTCTTTTAAAGAAACCTTCTTTTTGTGCAGATAGAAGTTTTTCACCAGAAAGAATTTTATTACCAAACTCTACCATTTTTGTTACATCATCTCTCATTTTAGCTGCACTTTTCCCACCAGGGAAGATATAGATATCTTTTTTATACATCTCAACCCCAGGGTTTTCAATATTCATTGAAGAAATCACTGGAATATTAAATTTTTCTTTAACAGCTTTACCAATTGCACCACAGGCATTACCGTATCTACCTGCTTGAAAAGCTGGACCAGCAAATAAGATATCAAATTCTTTATCTTCTAAAAAGCCTAATATTCTATCAATAGCTTCTTCTTCATTTGAACCCATGAAATTATCTCCACAAATAATAGTGTGAGTCACTTCACCATCTAATAATTGATCATATAACATAGCAGCTCCAACCTTTTCGTCCCTTATCTCAGGTTCATGATCTGCTACTTCTTCACCACCAATTTGACCAAAAAATTGATTTAAATAAACAATAGCTTTTGTCATCTGTTTCACCTCCCGTAAGTTAAAATTCTTTCATTGTTTTAGTGGACCAACCAACAATTTGGTCTCCACAGAACATTGAATTATTTTCCATGATTATTGAACCATCTTCTTTTACAGATGAACCTAAGATCTCATCATCTGCCCATCCACCGGATAGACCGTCTCTAGCAAGTGCTTCTAATTCACCAATAACAGTATCCATAGGAGGAAGTTTGATTAGTTCAGATACATTACCGGTTGATACTAAAGCATCAGCTTTAGGATCTAGTGTTACGAGAGGTTGTGATCCTCCATCACGACCGGTTGCTTCATTACTTACACCAACAGTTTTTACTCCAGCATCTTCAAGTGCAACTAAACAGCCAATATAGTCTGCATCTGGATTACCATATCCTTCTTCAGCAACCATTGCAGCATCTGCACCAAGTGATTTTGCCATCTGTGCAACAAACTGTGCTGCTCTTTCTTTTTGTTCCATAGCAACATTAAGATTAGACATAATTACACCTAAAAAGTTAATAGTTTCACCATGTTCTTTATAAAGACTCTTTATTAATGGAAAGTTTTGAAAATCATATGTTGACCATTTTGAAGAACAAGGCATGAAACTACCAGAAATCATTGCTCCATCTAAAACTTCATTAGGATGCATAAAGGTAGGTAGCATCTTATTTGTATCCCAACCATAGTTAAGGTCATTATATCCTGGATCTTCCATTTGGGATTGAGGTTGCATAACCATAACTACACTAGGTAAGTTGTCTACTTCATCAGATCTTTTTGTAACTGGATCTAATTGATAACTTTCAACTTCATCAGGTTCTTGTTTTTCAAGAGTTTTACCTAGATACTCAGATAGACGCATACCTGCCCAGCGTAGTGCATGGTTTTTCTTTTGTTGTTCATGTTTTTCAAATTCCTCATCAGTATCAGCCACTAAAACAACATTTTTTAATTTTGAGAAGTATGTATACTTAGCACCTTTACCTCCCATATCAATTAAACCGTCCTGGAAACCTCCCCAATGTTTACCAACGACAAGTACACTCATATCTTTTAACGCAAGTGTCCTACCGTCTCCGGCTTGTAACAAGCTTCCTGTAACACCGGGAAAAACCGGTCCACCATCTTCACGATAACGAGGTTCTATCGCTTCTTTAACCGGTACCAGGCGGACCATATCACCAGGCTTTACTATCTTAAGATCAGCCTCTGTGATATGTTCGTCTTTATAAACAACTTCCAATGCTTCTTCTTTATTAATAGTTAAAATACCATCATTGAAAGCTGTTTTACTTCCAAACTCAATGTCTTTAACATAAAAATTACCGAGTTCAAGTTTCACTATCGTCCACCTCTTTTCTTAAAATAATTATTAATTAAAATATTCAGTAGGAATTAACTAAATTCAGAATACTTATCGCGGTATGTTGATACTTCATCAACGATTTCATCTACATCTAAAACCATTTCCATCATTGAGACTTGTTCATCATAAACTTCAGGATCTACCTCATCTTTAATTTCAGGTTCTAAAATATGATAACACGCGAGTCCTAACTGGACTCCTGCCAATGGACCTGCAAATGTAGGATCACCGTTTGTAACTGTTTCACAGGCTAGTCCAGAAGCTTCTGCTTCTGCTCCACCCAATATTACTACTAAGTTTTCCTTTCCGTGTTTTTCAGTTAAATCTTTAACACGTTGCTGATTCTCTAGGTCCATGGCTCCTGCGCTTGTTCAGACAAAACATTCAGTAGTAGTAAATACTACTTCAGCACCAGCTGATTTAATACATTCTTCTATAGCTGGTCCAGGAACGCCATCTCTATCACCTAAAATTATAACTTTTTTCCCTTTAAGCATCTTATTGACACCTCCATATCTTTTTTAATTTTCACACAATTATAATATCATTATCATGATTATATTTCAACCATATTTGTGAATTTTTTATTATTGATTTCAAAAAAAAGACTACAACCTTTAAGTTGTAGCCCAATAAATTATATTTATTTTTCTATCTTTTAAAAAACAGTTTGTGAGTCAATTGGAGTTTGTAAGGCTTCAAGAGCCTTTAAAACAAGTTCTTTTCTGATTTCTTTTTGTTTTTGTTTTGCTAAGTTAGGATCTCCTAGTGGATGGGGTATAGCAATTGCTGGAATAATCCTATTTGCTCCTACTGTTTTTGATATTGGTACTACAGTAGCAATATGAACTACAGGAATTCCTGCTCTTTCAATTTCTTTCACCATCGTTGCACCGCAACGTGTACAAGTTCCTCAAGTAGAGGTTAATATTACTGCCTGAACACCATCCTCCAGTAAGTCTTTAGCTATTTTTTTTGCATATGCTTTCGCATTTGCCACTGAAGTTCCATTACCTACAGTTGAATAGTAGTATTTGTGTAGTTTACCAATTTTTCCTTCATTTTCCAAATCTCGAAGTACATCAACTGGTAAAACACAGTTGGGATCTTCATTTGCATAGACAGGATCATATCCTCCATGTGCTGTTTCATGAGTCAATTTATCCATTTCATAAATATCTTCAATACTATATTTACCATACTTTGAAGCACTTGAAGACTCAATATGATCAGGATTTCCTTTTGGAACAATACCACCAGAAGTTACAAGTGCTATTGTTGCATTTTCAATATCCTTTAATTCTTCGACTGGATCTACACGGTCAAAGTCTGGCATAGGATACTCAGTTTTAAAATCTTTATCATTTAGTTTTGCTATTAGCATATCTACTGCTCTTTTTGAACCTCTATTTTCAACAAAAGTATTTCTTCTAATACCTCTTGGTAGATATCCTTCTTTTTCAGGTAAACCTAAATCACCATCTTTTTCAATATAATTTTTAACTAAATTTACCATATCAGGTAAAGCTGTTCTCATCCCAGCAGCCGAATTTGAAGTTTCTACAAAATAGGCAAACTGTTTATACATATCATATCCAGGATTTTCAGGATAAATACCTGATATAACCGGAATATCTAAACCTGAAGCTACTTCTGCAACTCCACCACAGGCCATACCATAACGACCTGCATTAAAAGCAGGTCCTGCTATAACTAAGTCTGGTTTTATATCCTGTAATACCTCTTTAATTTCAGCCTGTACTTCATCTTTATGTTCATTAAAAAAGCTATCTCCACAAATAATAGTACTTACAATTTCAGTGCTTTCACCAAGTGCATTATTAAATGCATTCCCTGGTCCTACAGGTTTATCTAAAACTCTTAGTGAAATATTTGCTTTTTCTTCTCCACCAATCTGACCAAAAAATTGGTTTAAGTAATGTACAACTCTATAATTTCCCATTTATGTTATGCCCCCTTTCAATTGGGAATTCTTATTTTGTATAATCAGAATACTTTTCTCTATATTTTTTTGTTTCTTTAATTATTTCATCAACATCTAAAACCATTTCCATCATAGATACCTGTTCATCGTAAACATCTTCATCTATTTCATTTTTTACTTCAGGTTCTAAAATGTGATAACACGCGAGTCCTAACTGGACTCCTGCCAATGGACCTGCAAATGTAGGATCTCCATTTGTAACTGTTTCACATGCTAGACCAGAAGCTTCTGCTTCTGCTCCACCTAATATTACTACTAGGTTTTCTTTACCATGTTTTTCAGCTAACTCTTTGATCCTTGCTTGATTTTCCAAGTCCATAGCTCCTGCGCTTGTTCAGACGAAACATTCGGTTGTTGTAAATACAACTTCAGCTGAAGTTGTATCTATACATTCTTTGATAGCTGGTCCCGGAACACCATCTCTATCTCCGAGAATAGCTACTTTTTTATCTTCTAACATTAACAAACACCTCCGTATTTTTTTAATATCCTCTTGTTGTTAATTTATTAAAACCTAATTCATTAGTTGAGCCAGTAATCGCCTGGATTTCAACTGTAATACTTCCATCCTCTTTTATATTTCCATCAAAACCACCTGCAATTACATTTGCAGTTTCATTGTATCCAATTGTTTTTTCTAGTGGTGGTAAAGTTATTACTTCATTAGCATTACCGGCTGTTACAACAGCATCTGCTCTTGGATCTGCATCTGCTAGAGACTGTGAACACCCATCTCTTCCTGCATACTCATCTGTAATTAAAACAGTTTTTATACCTTTTTTTTCTAACTTTTTACAGTTCATAATTAGATCTGCATCTGGATTACCAAAACCCTCTTCAGACACTATTGCTGCATCTAAACCCATCTGTTCAGCTAATTTTGCAGTTAAGTTTGAAGACCTTTCTTTATCTGCTAAGGTAACATTTTCATTTGTAATAATTACTCCTAAAAAGTTAAAGTCTTTACCGTGTCTTTTATATAAGTCTTCAATGACAGGATTATTTTGATGCAAATAAGTAGCATTTTTATCACATGCAGATACACAGTTACCACTAATAATAGCTCCATCCATTATTTCTGTTGGAGACATTAAGGTTGGTAAAATTTCTTTTGCATCTACACCATATACATATGTATCATGTAATAAACCTTGGCTTTGCAGCATGTATACATATCCTACCTTGGGTAACTCTGGATACTGTTCATGTGCTTCATAAAATGGTTTGTTTTCATACTCCTCTATCGTATCTTCTTTTAGATCTTTAGCTGTTTTAGCTAAATATCTTGCCGCTTTTAGTCCAACCATTCTAACAATTTCTTCATGCTCATGTTGCTGTAAGTCATCTTTAACAGTACAGTTAATTACAACATTATTAAACTTAGAAAAAGGAGTATAATCAGCTCCTGGTCCTGTCATATCAATAATACCTTCCTGGAAACCAACAATATTACCTGTTGTAACAACAGTACATCCTTTTAATGCTAAAGTTTTACCAGAACCTACAACTGTTTCATCAGATAAAAAGCCTGGAAAAACTCCACCTTCACCCTCTATTTTTATCCTGGGTTCAATAACATCTTTTACTGGAATTATTCTAACACTGTCTCCGGGTTTTACAAGATCAATTTCAATAGATTCAATGTCTTCATTACCATTGATTGTCTCTAAAAGTTCATCTTTATTTATATATAAAACATGATCCTTGATCTTAGTTTTATCACTAAAACGAATATCATCAATTTCTATCTTTCCTAATTCTAATTTCACATCTTCACCCCTTTCTTATAACTGGTTATAATAGCTATCTAAAACCTCTTCGATATCTTCTATCTCAAGGTCATCTCCAGTGAGGTGTTCCTTTTTCTCACCATTTTCATAAAAAACTAAAGAAGGTAATCCTAATACCTTTTGACTTATTGCCAGACGACGGTTACCTTTAATATTTAACTTAGTAAACTTTATCTTATCACCATATTGATCAGCTAATTTTTTAACATCTGGCATCAAATCTAAGCAAAGATCACAGTTATCGCTCCAAAAATCTACCACAACAATACCTTTTGAATTAATTACTTCAGATTCAAAGTTATCTTTATTTAACTCTAATATCTCAATCACCTCCTTATTTTTTATACTTTCTATTTAAGATTAATTGATTTTAAAGCACTATCAATTAAAGTTAAATCTATAGTTTGGTAATCATCTTTTATCTTTTCAGGCAATTTACTATTATTTACCTTATCGGATTTAAACTGTTGGTATTTATAATATGAATTTTCATAATTTTTTAAAGATTGATAGTCCAGCTCATCTCCTTTTTTTAATATAATCGATCTATAAGGGTTTTGATAGGGTTTGACACTACCTGCAAGAGGATGTGATATTAATATAAATCCTTTATGAATTAAATCACGAGTCTTTTTAAAAATTTTTTCTATCGTTTCTTCTTT